>ERZ1036441.195-NODE-195-length-50307-cov-41.211036_pt1 | contig 50307 bp, 58 predicted proteins | sample MGYA00514225_ERZ1036441 | MGnify/ENA primary metagenome ERZ1036441 (study PRJEB33795, sample SAMN09464925) | human gut metagenome | host: Homo sapiens | place: USA: Stanford, California | collected 2016-08 | study: EMG produced TPA metagenomics assembly of the... | reverse complement strand
TGCAATTAATATCACTGTCTAACAATCAATTACGTGACTTTACAGGTCACACCCACGTGCGGTTCAAATTTAACATAATCGTGTAGGCACTCTCGTAGGCATCGGATATGTCGGTCATGAAGTCCGGGTGGATGGGGTTACAGCGGTGGCTCTCCCTCGGGTTGTCGAAGTTTATCACGTAGAACTTAGGCTTGACCTTGTAGCCGTCCAAATGGGCGAGCAGGTGGTTGTAGGCTATCTCGGAGAGGTCGGGGTACTTGAAATCATACAGGAAAAGTGAATAGCCCTTCTCGATGGTCTGTTTGATGTACTGGTTGATTATCGCATAGGACTTGCCCGAACCGGGCGTGCCCAAGACCATCGTCGCACGGAAGGGATTGACAAGGTTGATCCATCCGTCATACGCCCTGCCCCGGAACCAAAAGCGGGTGCGGAGATTGACGGAATACTCGTTCTCCTTCAGCTCGGTCTCCTGCATGAAGGATTCGTTCTCGACGTTGAACACGTCTTCGAGCAGGTCGGTCTTCAGCAGGCGGGACATCCACAACCCCGCCATGAGCAGGCAGATATACCCGGCGGTAAGGGTGGCGATATACAGCACGGTGTCCGCCGGAAACGGCAGAGGAAGGGTGAGCAACCACCCGTTGCCGAAAAAGAGCAGCAAGCCGGACACGCCGCAAAGGATGATCCTGCGCCACGTGATTTTCTGTTCCTTCACGCCCTTTGTGCCGAGGCAGCTAAGGGCGAGGAACAGCACGGCGAAGAGCTTCGTCCAGAGGATATTGGAGAACAGCCCGGCGGTACGCTGGAAGCCGAGCAATATCCTATCGACCACGCCGATGTCGATGCCCCACTCCCGGACGGACTGGTAACAGAACCAGTAAATGTTGATGACTACAAATAAAATGCTTATCGCACGCATGAACTCCATGACTTTGGCGAGTCCACGCAAATCGTCTTCGTTTTGCATAATTCGTTGAATTTTAAGTTGATTATTGCTGCCTGCCGTACTTGCGCCTCTTTTTCTTTTTGCGCTGCGGAGGTACGGGCTGGTCGCCGGACGCTCCGCCGGGTACGGGGGCAAAGAGATTGAAAGCGGCCGCCACGTTCTGGGTGGTGCCGTCCTTGTGGTCGGGACGGTAGCCGGTATCCTGTCCGTCCCATTGGGATGCGCCCGTATGCTCCTGCTGCCGGGTGGGATGTTCCACTCCGGCGGAGGGTTGCGGCAGGTGAATACCTTCCTGCCCGGCGAAAAGGTCGTTGAACACGCCTGCGGAGAACTCCTTGCCCAGACGGGAGCCGTTGAAGACGGCTTTGGCGGCATGGTCGATGAAGGTCGCCCCATAGATGCGCCCGGTTTCATTCTGACGGAATACCACGCCGATACCCTGCCGCATGAGTTCCCGCTCGAACTGCGCCCGGTCATGCCCTGCGGTCTGCATGGCGGCGGCAACCTTTCCGGCGGTGGCGGCGGCGACTTCCTTGTGGGTCTTTTCCCATGCGGCAGCGTTGTGCATCCGCCTTTCGAGGGCTGCGACGCCCGCCTCCTTGCCGAACACGGAGGACTTGAAGGGCTTGCCGACCTTGTTGCCCTCCCTGTCGGTTGCCGAATAGGTCAAGCCGTGATACTCCCGCCCGCCGTATTCCCCCTTCACCTCGTCCACCGTGATGCCGTAGAGCGAAAGGACGGCACGGTATTCGCCCAGTGTACGGAAACGCCACTCCCGGGCGAGCGGGCGGATGACTCCCGCCAACTGCCCCTTGAGGTTGCCGTCCCCGTAACCGACGGGCGACAAGGGCAGCCCCTCTTTCCACTGCTTGGGCGTAGCCGGGACAAGACCGAACTGCCGTTCCAGCTCCCGGCAGACCTTCATCGAACGCCCGTGCTCGTAGCTGTCGGAAATGGCACGCCCGGTTTCGTCCACCCGGACGGAGACGATGTGCAGGTGCTCCCGCCCGATGTCGTTGTGGCGATAGACGATATAGGGCTGGTCGCCGAAGCCCATGCGCCGCATGTACTCCTCCGCCAAGCTGACAAACCGCTCTTCGCTCAAGCAATCCTTCGGGTCGGGATTGAGGGAGATGTGCAGGACGGGCTTCTCGGTCTTGCGGTTGGCGGTCAAATAGTCGCCGAACGAGCGGGAAAGATGCCCTATCGTGTAGGGGTTATCGCCCTGCGGCTCGATAATCCGGCTGGTGAAAAGCACGTCGGCGTGCCGTTCGTCCACCTTCAACTGGTTGTAGGCAAGCACCCCGTACAGGCTGCTGCCGTGCGAGATCTTGGCTATCATCGGACGGGGTATTTGCTTTGGAATTCCTCCACCAGTGCGGAAATCCGCTTGCTTAACTCGACCAGTTCGAGGGTGTGCCGCTCCAGCTTGTAGAGGAAAGCGAGGGCTTTCTTCTCCGAGAAATTGGATTTGAGCGCACGCACGCATTGGTTGTAGTTCGTGCCTATGGCACGGAACTGCGAGTGGAAAGTGGTCAGGCGCATGTAGAAATCCTGCGTCCCCTTATCCAGTTTAATGACCTTAATCTCCCTGCCGAAAAGTGCGGAAACGATAAACTCCGCCTTGGTCGCCTTGCCCGACTCGTCGAAAAGCGCGAGGAAACGGGCGTTGTCCCCGTCGTCCAGACGGAACACGTAGCGGTGGCGCATCTTGTCGGGCTTGGGCTTTCGCCCGTGGTTGCCCGCATACTTCTTCTGGTTGTCCATCATCCTGTAAAATTTTAAGTGAAACATGGTCTGAAAACGCCGTATGCCTACGGCTCTCCCCCGTGAGCAGCCCCCGACTCCGGAGGGGGATGCCACATCGAGGGGGCAAGGTGGTGGTGAGGCACGAAATTCATTTCGAGTGCCGCAGCACACAACTTGCCATTTTCGTTTGAAAATAAAATCCGTCCTGCCGGACAGATTGGGGATGCCCTTGCCTGCTGCGGAGTGCCGGGGCACTCCCTCGGGCGGTTGCCGCTCTTTTTCATTCTTATTCCATTTTGGTTTCCGCCTGCAAAGTAACAGCCCTTTTCCCGTCCGGACACCATGCCCGGATGCGACAAACCTACGGGTGGAAAGACAATGCACGACACGCTGATAATCAAACGGATAAACTACCGGTATTTTGATATTCCTTTGCGCCGTGGAAGCGGTGAAACGACTGTCCGGATAGACAAGGAAACAGCCGGATAGCCGACCGGACGGACAGCCGAACGGCTGACGGTCTTGCCGGACAAACGGACGGACAACCGGATAACCAGCCGGACGATTGGCTAAACAGCCAAACGGCTAAATGACTAAACGGCTAAACGGTCAAACGGCTGAACAGCCGGATGATTGGATGGACGGCTGGATACCGGGCTGAATGTATGACCGGATGTCTGAACGGATGAATGAACGGCAGAGTGGCTGAAAGGCTGACCGATTGAGTGAACAGAGAAGCGGCTGCACGGGCAGCCGGATGAATAACCAACAGAATGACGATATGGACAGACAGACATTGAACGTGGCTTTCGCCACACAGAAAGGCGGCAGCGGCAAGACGGCTATCACGGTGCTGGTGGCGGGCTACCTGCACTACCGCTTGGGGTGTCCGTTGGCGGTGATCGACTGCGACTTCCCGCAGTACAGCCTGTACGAGATGCGGGAGCGGGACAGCCGGGCGGTACTGGAGAACGAATACCTGAAACGGGCGGCTTACGAACAGATGCGGCAGCCGGGGCGTGCCGCCTATCCGGTGCGCAAGTGCCGGGTGGAACAAGCCCCCGACACGGCAAGGGAGCTGGCGGCGGAAGGCTGCTACGACCTGCTCTTCTTCGACCTGCCGGGCACGGTGAACTCGGCGGGCATCCTGCGCACGATCGCACAGATGGACTACATCTTCGCCCCGGTGAGTGCGGACAAGGCGGTGCTGGAAAGCACGCTCTCCTTCCTCGACGTGCTGCAACGGATGATGCTGGGCAAGGAGACGAGCCGCCTGAAGGGGCTTTACCTTTTCTGGAACCAAGTCGACAAGCGGGAAACGAGCGGGCTGTACGAGAAGTACGGGCAGGTGGTCGCCGACATGGGGCTGCCGATGCTGCAAACCCGCATCCCCGACACGAAACGCTTCCGCAAGGAGGCGGACGGCACGGGACGGACGGTGTTCCGCTCCACGCTACTGGCTCCCGACAGGCGGATGCTGGCAGGCAGCGGCATCCCCGAACTGACCCGTGAGATAGCAACCATCCTCAAACTGGAAGGCTATGAAGAAACAGCGGAATGAGAAGCCCATCGACGAGGAGCTGCTGATGCGGATGATGGCGGGCGAGGCGGCAGGGACGGGAGAACCGGGAACCGGAAAGGTTGAAACCGCCGTGCCGGTGGAGAAGGCGCAGGAAGGGAAGGCGGCGGAGACAAGACGGCGCAAGGGAAGGCAGGCGGACTACGAGACGACCTTCCTCAAAGGCATGGACATCCCCGCCCGCTACGGCAAGCCGGTCTATGTGCGCCGTGAGTACCACGAGCGCATCGCCAAAATCTCGGTGATGCTGACGGGCGGCAAGGTGTCGCTCTCGGCATACATCGACAACGTGCTGGCGCAGCACTTCGAGCAATACCGGGAGGAGATCGAGGCGGCATACGCCGGGAAACTGGAGAACCTCTTTTAAAAAGGAAGGAGGAAACGGCATGATACTGAAATTATCGCTCACCGTCCTGCTGCTCTATTACCTCGCCGTGCTGTGGAAATACTACCGGCAGGACATCGCCGGGATGTTCGGGACAGCGGAGACGGACGAAGGCACGGACGAGCCGGATCAGGAGCCGGGGCAACCGGGCGAGCCGTACACGGTCATGGGAGAAAGCACCTACCTGCCCTTCGCAGCGGAGGACGGGGAGGAAGCGGCAGCCGGAGCCGTGGACGAACCCGCAGCGGAGGACGACGGGGCGGACTACTCCGACATCGAGCCGGAGGAGGACGAGGAGGAGACGGACTATGAACCCACGCCGGAGGAGATCCGGGAACTGGAGGAGGACGAGGAATTAGGGGCTTATTACCCGGACGGCAACCCCGACTTCGCCACGGGGTACTCCTTCGATGACCTGAAAAAGGTGCGCCGGGTACTGGTGTCGGACGATGCGGGCGAAAAGGCGGAGCGGGAAGCCCGTGAGGTGCTGCCGTCCGTGATGGGGTCGGACATCTGGGAGGCGATGCTGGACGAGTTCGAGGGCGCACGTGAGCGTGTCGCCCGGCTGATGGACAACCATAATGTTTAATTAAAATTTTAAAGACAAATGAAACAGAAAAGAATCTTTTTTACGGCGGCCTGCATACTGGCTGCCGTGGGCGCAATGGCGCAGGGAAACGGGCAGGCGGGCATCACCGAAGCCACGCAGATGGTCACCTCGTATTTTGAGCCGGGGACGAAACTGATTTACGCCATCGGTGCGGTGGTCGGCTTGATCGGCGGGGTGAAAGTGTACGGGAAGTTCAGCGCCGGCGATCCGGACGTGAGCAAAGTCGCCGCAAGCTGGTTCGGAGCCTGCATCTTCCTGATCGTGGCGGCTACCATCCTCCGTTCGTTCTTCCTGTAAAACAGCGGACTATGGACTTGGAAATCAACAAGGGGATCGGCAGGAACGTGGAGTTCAAGGGGCTGGAAAGCCAGTACCTCTTCATCTTCTGCGGCGGTCTGCTCGCCGTGTTCGTGGTGTTCGTCATCCTGTACATGGCGGGCGTGAGCCAGTGGGTGTGCATCGGCTTCGGCGTGGCTGCGGCTACGCTGCTGGTATGGCTGACCTTCCGGCTGAACGCCCGGTACGGCACGCACGGGCTGATGAAGGCAGCCGCCCGCAGGCGGCATCCGAGGTACGTGGTGAACCGGCTGAAAATCCCCCGATTATTCACCTTTAAACACTGGCAAGAATGAGAAACGTAATGAAAGCGGCGACGCTCGAAAGCAAGTTCCCGCTGCTGGCGGTGGAGAACGGCTGCATCGTGAGCAAGGAGGCGGACGTGACGGTCGCCTTCAGGGTGGAACTGCCGGAACTGTTCTCCGTTACGGGGAGCGAGTACGAGGCGGTCCACTCGGCTTGGCACAAGGCGGTGAAGGTGCTGCCGGAGTATTCCATCGTACACAAGCAGGACTTCTTCATCGAGGAGAAGTACCGGCCGGAAACGGACAGGGACGACCTTAGCTTCCTGAGCCGGAGCTTTGAGAGGCACTTCAACGAACGCCCGTTCCTGAACCACTTCTGCTACCTGTTCCTTACCAAGACGACGAAGGCACGGAGCCGTCAGGAAAGCACGTTCTCCACCCTCTGCAAGGGCAGGCTTGTCCCCAAGGAGATCGAGGACCGGGAGACGGTTACGAGGTTCATCGAAGCGGTCGGTCAGTTCGAGAAGATCATGAACGACAGCGGGCTGGTCAGGCTGCGCCGCCTGACCACGGACGAGATCACCGGCACGGAAGCGGCGGCGGGCATCGTGGAGAAGTACCTCTCGCTCTCGCAGCACGACACGACGGTGCTGAAGGACATCCAGTTGAACCCGGAGGAGATGCGCATCGGCGACGACATCCTCTGCCTGCACACCCTCTCGGACACGGAAGACCTGCCGGGCAAGGTGGCGACGGACAGCCGTTACGAGCGGCTCTCGACCGACCGCTCGGACTGCCGCCTGTCGTTCGCCGCCCCGGTGGGCTTGCTGCTGGACTGCAACCACTGCTACAACCAGTACATCTTCATCGACGACCACGGGAAGAACCTGAAACGCTTCGAGCAGACCGCCCGGAACATGCACTCGCTCTCCCGCTACTCCCGCTCCAACCAGATCAACAAGGCATGGATCGAGGAATACCTGAACGAGGCGCACTCGAAAGGGCTGACCTCGGTGCGCTGCCACTGCAACGTGATGGCGTGGAGCGACGACCGGGAGGAGCTTAGGCGCATCAAGAACGAGGTGGGCAGCCAGCTCGCCCTGATGGAGTGCAAGCCGAGGCACAACACGGTGGACGTGCCGACGCTCTTTTGGGCGGCGATACCGGGCAACGAGGGGGACTTCCCCTTCGAGGAGAGCTTCTACACGTTCATCCCGCAAGCCCTGTGCTTCTTCACCGAGGAGACGAACTACAAGGACTCGCTCTCGCCCTTCGGCATCAAGATGGCGGACAGGATGACGGGCAGACCGCTGCATCTGGACATCAGCGACCTGCCGATGAAGAAAGGGGTGATCTCGAACCGCAACAAGTTCGTCCTCGGTCCGAGCGGAAGCGGCAAGTCGTTCTTCATGAACCACCTCGTGCGCCAGTATTACGAGCAAAACAGCCACATCGTGCTGATCGACACGGGCAACTCGTACCAAGGGCTGTGCGAGCTGATCCACCGCAAGACCAAGGGCGAGGACGGGATTTACTACACGTACACGGAGGAGAAGCCCATCAGCTTCAACCCCTTCTTCACGGACGACTACAAGTTCAGCGTGGAGAAGAAGGACAGTATCAAGACGCTGCTGCTGGCGCTGTGGAAGGGCGAGGACGAGAAGGTCACGAAGACGGAGAGCGGCGAGCTGGGCAGTGCGGTGTCGGCGTACATCCGCCGGATACAGCAGAACCGGGACATCGCCCCCTCGTTCGACACCTTCTACGAGTACATGCTGAACGATTACCGGAAGGAGCTGGCGGCAAGGGACATCAAGGTGAGCCGGGAGGATTTCAACATCGACAACTTCCTGACCACGCTACGGCAGTATTACAAGGGCGGGCGTTACGACTTCCTGTTGAACTCGAACGAGAACATCGACCTGCTGCACAAGCGGTTCATCGTCTTCGAGATCGACGCCGTGAAGGACAACGCCGAGCTGTTCCCCGTGGTTACGATCATCATCATGGAAGCCTTCATCAACAAGCTGCGCCGCCTGAAAGGGGTGCGGAAGATGCTGATCTGCGAGGAGGCTTGGAAAGCCCTTTCCTCGCCGAGTATGAGTGAGTATTTGAAATATATGTACAAGACCGTCAGGAAATATTTCGGCGAGGCGATTGTCGTCACGCAGGAGGTGGACGACATCATCTCGTCCCCCATCGTGAAGGAGGCTATCATCACCAACTCGGACTGCAAGATCCTTTTGGACCAGAAGAAGTACATGAACAAGTTCGACGGCATCCAGTCGATGCTCGGGCTGACGGACAAGGAGAAGTCGCAGATACTCTCCATCAACCTCGCCAACCATCCCGGACGGAAGTACAAGGAGGTCTGGATCGGTCTGAACGGGGTGCAGTCGGCGGTGTACGCCACGGAGGTGTCGGCTGCCGAGTACCTGACCTATACCACCGAGGAGAGCGAGAAGACGGAGGTGTTCGCACTGGCGGAAGAGCTGGGCGGTGACTTGGAGCTTGCCATCAAGCGGCTGGCAGAGACGAAGTATAAATAATGTGCCGATGCGCTGGAGTGGCGGACAGGCTGCCGGACGGGTTGTTGATTGACCGGACGAACGGCTGAAGGGTCGGATGGTTGACCAAACGGCTAAACGGCATGGAGAGAATAAAATTTTGTAAAACTTAAAAAAACGGAATCAAGATGAGACGATTGAATTTAATCCTGCTGCTGTCGGCGGTGACGGCGGCGCTGGCGTTTGTCATTTCCTGCAAGGAGACAAATGCGGAACGGTTGGAAAAGATGTGCAGCGAATGGGTCAGCACGAGCGGAAAGCCGCCCTTCACCCTCTGGGAAGAGGACGGCAGGTACCGTGTGACGGTCATGCACAGGAACCACAAGGGCGGCAGTGAAGCGGAGACCTACCTCGTCCGGGAAACGGAAGGGGTGCTGTTCATCGAGACGGGCTTCGCCGTGATGATGGACTATGACCGGGAGAAAGACCGCATCCGGCTGTCGCCGGGCGGAGAGTACAGGAGAAAGAGTGACGGAACCCTAAAACAGTAAGGACATGAGAACGATAAAGGCAATCATCGTGGGCGTGGCGTGCCTGACGGCAGGTGCGGCCAACGCCCAGTGGGTCGTACACGATCCCGGCAATCTGGCGCAGGGCATCATCAACACGACCAAAGAGATCGTGGAGACCTCCGCCACCGCACAGCACACGCTGGACGGGTTCAAGGAGACGGCGAAGATATTCGAGCAGGGACGGAAGTATTACGATGCGCTCAAGGCGGTGCATGACGTGGTGAAAGGCGGCGTGAAGGTGAAGAAGTCCATCGAGATGGTGGCGGACATCTCGGAAATCTACGTGCGCAACTACCAGAAGATGCTCGGCGACCCGAACTACACGCCGGACGAGCTGTCAACCATCTCGTTCGGGTACGCCAAGCTGCTCTCCGAGAGCGCGGACATCCTGCAAGACCTGAAGAACGTGGTGAACGTGACGGGGATGTCGCTCTCGGACGCCGAGCGGCTGGCGATCATCGACCAGAGCTACAAGCGGCTGCTGGAGTACCGCAACCTCGTGCAGTATTACACGGACAAGAACATCTCGGTGAGCTACCTGCGGGCGAAGAAGAAAAAGGACGCCGACCGGGTGGTGGCACTCTACGGGGATGCGGAAGACCGTTACTGGTGAGGCGGGCAAATATATAATAATGTATGCGTACATATAATAAAAATACAGGACTATGTTGTTAGCGATAGACTTCACGAACCTGCACGAGATATTGCAGGCATTGTATCAGGACATGATGCCGCTCTGCGAGAAGCTGACGGGTGTAGCCAAGGGAATCGCCGGGCTGGGTGCGCTGTTCTACGTAGCCGCCAAGGTGTGGCAGGCGCTCGCCCGTGCCGAGCCCATCGACGTGTACCCGCTGCTGCGCCCGTTCGCCATCGGGCTGTGCATCCTCTTCTTCCCCACCTTCGTCATCGGCACGATCAACACGGTGCTCTCGCCCGTGGTGAAGGGCTGCCACGGGATGCTCGAATCACAGACCTTCGACATGAACCGATACCGGGAGCAGAAAGAGGCGCTGGAGAGGGAGGCGTTCCGCCGTGACCCGGAGAAGGCGTATCTGGCGAGCAAGGAGGACTTCGACAAGAAGCTCGACGAGCTGGGCTGGTCGCCCAAGGACTTGAAGACGATGGCGGTGATGTACATTGACCGGACGGAGTACAACATGAAGCGGAGCATCCGGCTGTGGTTCCAAGAACTGCTCGAACTGCTGTTCCAGTCGGCTGCGCTGGTGATCGACACGATACGGACGTTCTTCCTGATCGCCCTCTCCATCCTCGGTCCGATAGCGTTCGCCCTCTCGGTCTATGAAGGGTTCCAGAGCACGCTCACGCAGTGGATAACGAGGTACATCTCCATCTACATGTGGCTGCCCGTGAGCGACCTGTTCAGCTCGGTGCTGGCACGCATCCAAGTGCTGATGCTCACCCGTGACATCGAGGCGATGAGCGACCCGACCTTCATCCCGGACAGCTCGAACACGGTGTACATCATCTTTTTAATCATCGGGATATTCGGGTACTTCACCATACCGACCGTCGCTAACTGGATCATCATGGCGGGCGGGGTGAGCCACGCCAACCGTGCGATGAACCAGACCGCCACGAAGGTAGGCAACGTCGCCGCCGCAGGTGCGGGCGCAGCCGTGGGGAACATCGCCGGAAGGATCGTCAAGTAGCGGCGGATGCCCCAAGAAAATGAGTCATAACGAATAAAAAAACCGGAAACATGGAATTTAAAAGTTTGAAAAATATCGAAACGAGCTTCAGGCAGATACGGCTCTTCACGCTGGTATTCGCCAGCCTGTGCGCCGTGGTGACGGGCTTCGCCCTGTGGAAGTCGTACAGCTTCGCCGAGGCGCAGCGGCAGAAGATCTACGTGCTGGACAACGGCAAGAGCCTGATGCTGGCGCTCTCGCAGGACGTGCGGCAGAACCGCCCGGTGGAGGCACGGGAGCACGTGCGCCGCTTCCACGAGCTGTTCTTCACGCTCTCGCCCGACAAGTCGGCTATCGAGGGGAATATCAAACGCTCGCTGCTGCTGGCGGACAAGAGCGCCTTCAACTACTACAAGGACCTCTCGGAAAAGGGGTACTACAACCGCATAATATCGGGGAACATCAACCAGATGATAGAGATAGACAGCCTGCGGTGCGACTTCGACAAGTACCCGTACAGCGTGCGGACATTCGCCCGGCAGATCATCCTTCGGGAAAGCTCTGTTACGGAACGCAGCCTTGTAACCCGCTGCCGCCTGCTGGATGCGGTCAGGAGCGACAACAACCCGCAGGGCTTCATCATCGAGGGCTTCGAGGTCACGGAGAACAAGGATTTGCAGACCCTCAAACGCTGACGGCTATGATAAGGAAATTCATCGTAAAGGCGCAGGACTGGGCGGACGGGAAGCTCCGCCGCCTCGCCGGGCGTATCTCGCCCGACATGCGTGTGGCAATCATCCTCGTGATGCTGGTGGCGTTCGGCGCTCTGTCGGTCTATATGACCGTCTCCTCCATCTACCGCATCGGCAGGAACGACGGAAAGGAACTGGGGATAGAGCATATCAGGCGCCTGCAATTACCCAATGACAGTATCATCAACCCTTTTGAAAGCGGACGGCATGGGACTGGCGGAGAAGTTGAGTGAGTGGCTGCTCCACCGCCGGGAGCGGCAGGAGGAGCGGAACATGAGGCAGGTGACGGCGTATTTCGGGAGCCTGCTGAAAAAGAGGCGTGCGGATGCCGACGCAATCCTCCAGTCCGTCAGGGACTACCGGGACTGCCCGGAGGTGACAAGGAAACAGGCGGAGCTGCTGCTGGAACACAGGTTCTTCCGGTACGTGTACCAGACGGGCTATCCCGAATGGCGGGCGGTCATGGACGCCCTGAAAGAGACCCGTTACGGGATGCGTGAGGGGACGGCAATCCCCCGGAGCGTGAGGGAGGCGGCGGAAAGCCCGATGCTGCGTCTGGCGGCGCAATACAAGGTGCTGGAGCACGAGTACACGAGGCGCAACGCCCCGCAGCCGCTATCCCCCGAAGCGCAGGCGGAACGGGATGCGGCGCACCGGCTGCTGAACTGCTGCATGAGGGAGGGAGACCTCGACGCACTGAAAAGGCTTGCCCTGAAAGGCGAGAAACCGGACGACTCGGTAGCTATCCGTCACGGGCTGGCGGAAGGCTACCGCAGGCTCGAAGAACTGAGCCGGGAATGGAACGAGGAGATGCGGGGCGACAACCACACCGTCATGGAACAGATCGAGTTGCGGGAGGCGGACGAGCGGGGAAAGCTGATGCGGCAAGCCGCCGCCCTTTACGAGAGGAAGACGGGCGGCAAACTGCCCGGCGACTATCTGGAAGCGGTGAAGGCGGAACGGGCATTGCTCCACGGGCTCGCCCGCCACGGCTGGGACGGTCAGCGGGAAGTCCCGAAGGAGACGGTGGAGAAGTACGGGCTGACGGAGGACTTTGCCGGTATCGCCCGGCTGAGGTGGGACTACCACCTGAGCGAGGACAACGGGGACCTCTCCCGTGACTACCCGGAAGCCGCCATCGGACGCCACAACCGTGCCATCCGGGAGCGTGCGGCGAAAGAACTGGCAGGGCTGGAAGCGAGGCTGTTCCCCGAAAAGGCGGCAAGCCGGGAACGGAAGGCTGCGCACCTGCGGGCGGACAACCGGGCAAGCCCCACGGCATCGCTCAAACGGGAACGGAAGGAGCCGCCCGGCAAGCGGCAAACCGGAGAGACAGGCAGAAGGAAGCCTCCGGGGAGAAGAATCAGAATGTAGGACAACCATAAATTTTTGACATGATGGAAGAACAGAACCAAGAAAAAGCAACGGCAACGCAGCACGTGACGATGGCGGATGCCGCAGCCCCGGAGACGGGGAACGGAAAGAAGGAGGACAAGGGCGGCGGGAAAAAGGAGAAGAAGACAGCCAAGCCACTCACGCCGAAACAGTTGCAGCAACGGAAGAAGCTGATGGTATATCCGCTGATGGGCTTGCTGTTCCTCGGCTCGATGTGGCTGATATTCGCGCCTTCGGAAAAGCGGGAGGTGAACCGGGACACCGTGGGGGCGTTCAACGCCGACATCCCCCTGCCGGAGAACGACGGAATCATCGGCGACAAGCGGAAAGCCTACGAGCAGGCGCAGGCGGAAAGGCGGCAGGCAGAGAAGGTGCGCTCGCTGGAGGACTTCGCCTTCTCCGAAGAGAGCGATGCGGACGGGGTGGAAATGGAACTGCCGGACAGCGAGCCGGAACGGGAACCGTTCAGGGACTACTCGGGCAACGGCGGCGGCCGCTCCTCCATCGCCGCCTACCGGGACATCAACCGGAAACTCGGCTCGTTCTACGAGGAGCCGAAGGTGGACGGGGAAAAGGAGGAGCTGAAAAGGCAGGTGGAGGAGCTGACCGCCAAACTGGAAGAAAGGGAACGGCAGGCGGGCGGAATCGACGATCAGGTGGCGCTGATGGAGAAGAGCTACGAGCTTGCCGCCAAGTACATGGGGCAGAACGGGCAGGACGGCGCAACCGTGCAGGCACCCGCCACCGGGCAGGGCGGCAACGGTCTGGGACAGCCCGCCGTGGCGGTGCAGGCGGCACGGGAGCGGACGGTATCGGGGCTGCGACAGCCCCTAAGCGATGCGGAGTTCATGCGGCGGTACAGCCAGCCGAGGAACTACGGCTTCAACACGGCGGTGGGCAGCGGGTACGCCCTCGGGAAGAACACGATAGCCGCCTGCATCCACCAAGACCAGACGGTTATGGACGGTCAACAGGTGAAGCTCCGGCTGCTCGAACCGTTGCAGGCGGGAAACCTGACCATCCCACGCAATACGGTGGTATCCGGTACAGGCAAGGTGCAGGGGGAACGGCTCGACATCACGGTATCGTCCGTCCAGTACCAAGGTAACATATTGCCGGTGGAATTGGCGGTCTATGACAACGAGGGAATGAAAGGGCTGTGCATAGAAACCTCACTGGAGCGGGAAGCGGCAAAGGAGGCGATGGCGAACATCGGCGGCGGGCTGGGAACGAGCATCTCGTTCGCACGGAGCGCCGGGCAACAGGTGGCGATGGACATCACCCGTGGGCTGATGCAGGGCGGCAGCCAGTACCTCGCCAAGAAGTTCCGCACGGTAAAGGTGCACCTGAAAGCGGGTGATCCGCTGATGCTCTACGCCAAACAACTATAAATCAACAGATTATAAAACCATTAAAAAGTAAAGACAATGAAAAAGATTTTTGGATGGGTCGCCCTGCTTGTGGGCATGGTGACGGGTGCGAACGCACAGGTGAACGACACGATACAGCGGACCACGGGCAACGACCTGTATCAGGGGATTACACGGAAGCTACCCTACCGGCAGATGGTTACGCCCCACGGGGTGCAGGTGACGTTCGCCAAGACGGTGCATATCATCTTCCCCTCGGCGGTGCGGTACGTGGATTTGGGAAGCGACCGGATTATCGCCGGGAAAGCGGACGGTGCGGAGAACGTGATCCGGGTGAAGGCGACGACCGAGGGGTTTCCGGGGGAAACGAACTTTTCCGTCATCTGCGAGGACGGGAGCTTCTACTCGTTCAATGCCCGGTATGCGCATGAGCCGGAGATGCTGAACATCGAGATGAAGGATTTTTTGGAGAACGGGGACACGACGGACTTTTCGCATACCCGCATGAACATCCATTTCCGTGAGTTGGCAGGCGAAAGCCCGCTCTTGGTGAAGCTGATCATGCAGAGCATCTACAAGGAGGACAGGCGGGAGATCCGGCACTTGGGCTGCAAACGCTTCGGGGTGCAGTTCCTCCTGAAATCCGTCCACTCGCACAACGGGCTGTTCTATTTCCACACGGAAACGAGGAACAGGTCGAACGTGGCTTTCCGGACGGACTTTATCCGGTTCAAGATCGTGGACAAGAAAGTGCCGAAGCGCACCGCCATTCAGGAGCGGGTGATCGATCCGGTGCGCAGCTACAACGAGGTGCTGGTGACGGAGGGGAAAAGCGACGTGCGCACGGTGTATGCCGTCCCGCAGTTCACCATACCGGACGACAAGCTGCTGGTCATCGAGCTGTTCGAGAAGGACGGCGGCAGGCACCAGACCATCCGGGTGGAGAACGCCGACCTCGTGGCGACAAGACAGATTAACGAACTGAAAATCAAATAAGCGATGAAAAGGTTACTGTTCATTATCCTGCTTTTCGGGGTGTGCCTGACTTTCAACCGGGCACACGCCCAACGGTGCCTGCCCGGAATGAGGGGCATACAGCTCACGGGCGGGCTGTCGGACAACATGCGCTGGAAAAACGGCGACGGCTTCGGCTACCACGCCGGGATAGCGGTGAGCACCTACACGAAGAACGCCCACCATTGGGTGGTCGGTGCGGAATACTTGGAGAAGCGGTACGGCTACCGGGACTGCCTCTATCCGGCGAGCCAGCTCACGGGCGAGGGCGGCTATTACCTGAACTTCCTGTCAGACCGGAAGAAGACGTTCTTCGCCGCACTGGGGCTGTCCGCCCTTGCCGGGTACGAGACGGTGAACTGGGGCGAGAGCCTGCTGCCGGACGGCTCCCGGCTCACGGATGAAGACAATTTCATCTACGGGGGTGCGCTGACGCTGGAGCTGTCCGCCTATGTGACGGACAAGATTGTCTTGCTGGTAAACGGTCGCCAACGGGTGCTGTTCGGCGGCGACTGCGGGAAGTTCCACACGCAGGTCGGCGTGGGAATACGTTTCATGATTCGATAACTGCTATATAATATAATAATGTATATATGAGGACAATGATTTATAAAATACTCACGGGCTGCTACATCGTGGCCGCCCTCGTGCTGGTCGCAGCCTGTAATGACGGGCTGGATATTCAGACGAAATACCCGTTCACGGTGGAGACGATGCCCGTCCCGAAAGAGCTGAAAGTGAACGAGACGGCGGAGATACGGTGCGAGCTGAAACGGGAAGGACGCTGGGAGGACACCCGGTACACGATCCGCTGGTTCCTCTTCGACGGGGAAGGGACGCTCAAACTGGACGACGGCACGGCGTTGCTGCCCAATGACCGCTACCCGCTGGAGAAAGAGACGTTCCGGCTCTATTACACCCCGCTGTCGGACGAACAGAGCGGCTTCACCGTCTGGGTGGAGGACTCGGACGGTCAGGCGGTCGAGCTAGAATTTTCGTTCAATGTGGACAATGAAAAGAAATAGTCCTAAAATTACAACAAAGGTGTCAAAATTCAATTTTTAAAAAGATGAACTTATAATTTGAAATTTGAGCATCCTAAAAGACTATAGAAAGGGTTGTATCATTACTTAATACAGAGTTTGATACAACCCTTTTAACTGTTATAGTTACATATCTATAACTTTTGAAAGTAGTCATTTTAGTTTTGATGCGTCTTTGTAAATATCTTATAAAAACCTATTGGCTGTTACATCTGAAAATTACACAATCATTTTACTATAACAACAACACCAATTAAATATGTGTTTTCCTATTTCATACCATTCATATTCTTGATTTGGTGTTAAATGTTCTGCTGTAACAACAGGATGTATTTGAGGTAATAGTTTTAAGCTTTCCGCTAATATATGTACTCCAAATCCTTGTATTACAACTTGATCTTTATAATTCTTTCTAAAAGATTCTTTTGTTCTTCTTTTTCGCTCTTTGTCAATAGGCTTAAACTTATTAGCAAGTACATGATTAGCTAATTCACTTTTCCAATAGTTAAAAGCAGTATCACTATAAAGATATTGAATATGTACTCCATCTTTCATATCAAAAAAAGACATATCAAATTTACGATGATTCGTTATAATGCAGTGATTACGCAAATTGTTATTTTTCCATAAACATTCATATGGTATCAAATTTTCAACTTCACATACTCTATTCATTACATAAAAATCACAATTAAAAGGATTGTCAGCCAAACTATCTTGGATTTTCTTTGCAGTTTCTCCTAAATGATTATCACCTTGAAAATGAAAATCACTATCCGCCACAGAAAAAACAAAATGTTGTTTCAATTTTTTCTCATATTCAATAACATTATTGGTCGTATTACCTCCACCCATTAAATTGTATGAACATATCGTACATGCTTTTATGCGTTCTTTTCTTTGATAATAATCTGTTAATGCTTTGAAGAAAAAAGCATCTTCAAGGTTTTCTGTAAGTAAATGTGTTTCCTCAAAAAATTCAAATCCTCTTGTTTCGATAGGATTTATAAAAATATTATTTTCCAAACGTTGGGTCTGTTTACTGAATGTTACAAAAGCTTTTACTTTCATTTTACTAGTTAATGAACCTAATTGGGTATATATTTTCCCAATTTTGTCAAATGCTGCCAATTCATATCTAGAAAACACTCCTTTATGTTTCAATAATTTAACTACATCAGCATACTGTATTATAATTGCGTGTTTACCATTTCGAATAGCAAGAGCGGCTTGTCTTAAAACATCTATAGCAACTTCATTGTCTTTGCTAAGAGCTTCCTCAATTATATCAGATTCAATCTTCAAATACATAATCAGAAAAGAAACCGTAAGGCCAATTTATTAGTTGTCCATCTTCAGAATAATATGATTTCTCTATATAATTTTGCATGCCTTCATTTGCGGCATTGAATATAAAAACATTGATATCTTCGTTACTGAATTCATGAGTAGCAATCATTTGACCAATACGACTAATTATAATTTCACTATGCGTTTCTATAATGAAACGAATATCTCTCCCTTGTTCTTTTGCTTCTTTAATTACTGTAACAAGCATTGATGCAAATAATCCCTGTAAACGAGGATGAAGATGCAACTCTGGTTGTTCAATAGCAACTATGTATTGATTCCGACCAGTTGTTCTACTATAGTTTGTTATTGCAAAATCTTTGTACAATGTCTTCCAAATTATTGCTAATATTGGTAATATTTGTGTATAGCCAAAACCAACATCAACCATATTGTGTTTTTCTTTTCCTTCTTCATTTATAATCAATTCCATGTTTCCATTCACAGAAGACACTTCTACTTCAAAACCGAACAATCTCCTTGTCCAATTTTTGAAGTTATTTAATGATTCCTTGTCAAGATTATACAAATACATTGCAAGGTTTTTCCCATCAGAATCTATTTCTTCTACTGCATAGTTTTGAAACCTATAATATCTTTGTGTCGTAGCGCGTAATGGACCAACATAAGAAATGTTATTCGAAAGACTTAATAGGTTTAGATTTATACCATCTATAATATTATTAATATGTAGCAATAAGTAAATATTATTCAACCATAATTTATTAATATGAGTATTTTTGTCTTCAACAGATAATTGTTTTGTAATATAATTGACAACATCTTCTTTACTACCTAATTTCAAAGATCTTGATATTTTTCTATACTGAGAAAAAGAACTTGTAAATTGCAACTCTCTTAACTTAGTCTCACACCACATAGGATAATCATCAGCAATATCATTTTTGGAAATAAATAATAATCTTGGTAATAAACTATTTGTTTCTGTCGCAATTACACGATCAAAATCTTCCTCTGTAGGAATTCCATTCACTTCAATTTTTACAGATGAGCGTTTGGGATTGTAATAAATTTTAATTTTCTGATCTTCAAAAGATATTGTAAGAGATTCCAAATAGTCAAAATCTTTATCTTTTTGAGATAATCTCATGTTGACTTTTAGATTTGTTTCATCTATACTTTTAAGAAATCCCCTTTGAGGAATACGGAATTTTTTTACAAGAAATTCTATTTCTAGAAATGACTGTCCCTCTTTTATAACATTGGCAAAATCCTTAAAGTCAACCTCATTACCATACCAAAGAAAAACACCATTCCTTTTAATACCTACACTTTGTTTTATCAAAGGGAACATCTTAATAAATGAACTCTTTCCACTACTATTACTTCCTACTAAAAAATTAATAGGTCGAAAGTCTATATCACCAGTATCGGTGAAGCATCTATAATTTTTGAGTCTTAATGTGTCCATTGTAATACAACTTAATTAAAAGTTATTAAAATAGTTTTACGCAACCAACTAAAACATTATAAACCAGTAGATTCATTAGAGCATTTTTACAACTTTATAGTTTCAAAACGAATGAGTTGTAAAAATATTCAAGCAATCTCACTGATAAACAATGGCAAGTTATAGAAAAAATCACTAAGCCACAAGAAAAAACGAAAATATTCCCTCCGGTATATTGTAGATGCAGTTCTTTTTATCTTCTCAAAATAGGTTGTTAGCAGCGTATGCTTCCCTAAGATTTCACACCTTGGAAAAGTGTGCATTACTCTCTAGCAAATAGAAATGATTGTGATTAAAGAACTTCTTGATAATCTACATCCTAATGTCGGAATTATATCCGATTGCAAGGAGAGTCCCAGCATGAATATCATTGACTCCCAAAGCGTGAAGGCAGCTCATTACGTAGATTACAAAAATGGAATTGACAATAACAAAAAGATTAAAGGGAGGAAATTGTATATAATAGTTGATATTCAAGGTAATCTAATATCCATTTCTTATCTACAAAGTAAGCATCTATGACAGCAAAGGAGCTTCGTCTGTCATGGATAATCTATTCATATAATCATTTGCATATTGTCAATATATTAGTGGATAGCAACCATAGGAAAGGTCTTACCATTTGAATTCTTGATATATATTATAATGGTTTACTATAGATTTCTTTTGCTTCTTGTTCTTTTCCCGCCCCGCTCACGAAAGAAAAGAAGTGCGAAACGGATAGCGAATAAAAAAGGGGACGCTTAAAGCATCCCCTCGTCCATGTAGCTGAGGTAAGTGTCCCCGGTCAGTATGATGTGGTCCAAAAGCTGTATGCCGATTGCCTCGCAGCCTTTCTTCAACTGGCTGGTCAGGTTGTTGTCCGGCGTGCTCGCCACGGTCGAGCCGGACGGGTGGTTGTGCGAGAGGATGATTCCCGAGGCGTGGGAGACGAGAGCCGTCTGGAGGACGATGCGTATGTCCACCACCGTGCTGTTCATGCCGCTACGTGAGACGCACGAGACGCCCAGCAGCCTGCCTGCGCCGTTTAGGTACATCGCCCAGCACTCCTCGTGGTGTTGCATACAGTCCTCGTAGAAGGTCTTGAGGATGTCGTAAGACTCCTTGGAAGAGTGGATTCTAACTCTCTTGGATGCGTCAGCGTCCTTGTAACTTACGGTGATTTGAGGAAAAGACAGTGTATTCATAATGCAAAAAATTAAAAGTGAAACATTTATTTTTTGCTTTGGGGCACGGGGAAAGAGCGGACTTCATGCAAGGCTTTTGCGTGGAATACGACCCGAAGGTGTGGAGATTGCGCGCAAAACCGTCAGGTTCAGCCTTGCCACTTGTCCGTTTTTCCCCGTAGGTTTGCTAAAAAATGAGTGTGGAGCTTGGCTAAAAATCCGGTGGGTCAAAGGGTTTCTTTTTGCTTCTTTGTCTTTTCCCGCCCACGGCTCACCGAAAGAAAAAGAAGTGCGTCCGAAAATCGGGTCAATCCTTTCCCACGGGCGGGTAAAAAAAGAAGTCCGGGCGGATCGCTACCCGTCCCGGACTTTCGGCGATGAAACATAGAGGGGGAATGTTATGGCGTGATTTCCCCCGTTGCGATTAAATTTCCGTTCGAATAATACGCTATCTTCCCGTAGGTAAATCCCATGTCGGGAATGGCTACGAAAGCGATATAGTCCGAATACTCCCTGCCTTTGAGGTTCTTCCCGACAAGGTTGTTGAATATCATGGGGATGCTATGACCGTCCTCGCTGTAAAGGACGGTTTTCCCGTTCTGTCTGATTTCCCGCTTCATGCCGTTTCCTTGAAAAGTGTCCCGTCGATAAGGTACTCCCAATTATTCCTGTGGCTCTCGTCCGTGAAATACTCCTCGCTCTCGCAATACTCGCAATCGTCACGGCACGAGCGGAAGAAGTTTTCCAGACAGTCACGCATGAGTTCCTTGAAATTCCGTGTGTCGGGCGAGCGCATGAAGTCCATGAGGGGCTGCAAGATGATTTCGTCCGACACAACGCCCGTGAAGGGGCATTCGCAAGTGACGGAGATACGGCTCCTGCGTCTTTTCTTGCGGTCTTTCGTCCAATAGACCTTGGGCTTGTACAACCCCGCATGGAAGTTGTTATAGAGGTAAGCCAGCAAGCGGACGCCTGAAAGTTCCTCCGTGTCCGTCTCGTGCTTGGTATAGAAACGGTAAGCGTATGTGCAACTGTCGTAACGGTAGTTTGTGCAGACGATGCGGAAAAGGTTGCAGAAGGCTTCGAGCGTGTCGCAGTTCTCGGAAGCATACGGGTAATCGTTTCCCTTGGCAAGCCAGTCGGTATAGGCTCTCTGACGGGCTTCGTCCTCCAGTTCCGCAATGCCGAATAGTGTATAGGTTCTTTGTACGGTTCGCATAAGTTTGAAAATTTGAAAGTTTGAAAATCGGTTTCTTTGCTATCTTTCTTTTTCGCCACGGCTCACGAAAGAAAGTAGCGGGCGGATTTCTCCGCCCTGCCCTTTGTCCTTAGGCTGCAATCTCTTCGGGTTGCGGTTGTTCCTCGGGTTGCGTTACCTTGCGCTCCCTTGCCCGTTCCTGCACCAAGAGGACGGCTTTCTTTTCCTCGATGCGCTGGTGACGCTTCTCGTACACCCCGTTGTACTCCCTTTCGATGTTGGCGAGTTCCTCCGGCATGTGCCTGCGTGCGAAGTCAAGCAAGAGGGTCGCCACGGTGTTGTTCCCGTACGCTCCCTTGAAATTGGCTACAAGGAAGTCCCTGCGGATGATGGTCTTCATCCTCACGGTGAGGTTGCCGATAATCCCCATCTTGTCCTCGTCCGTGATATACGGCTTGTCTTCCGCAATCCCCACGGCTGCGAAGTGTTCCTTCCGGAGCGAGGAGAGAAGGAAGAAGTACAACATGGTATCTTCATCGGCACTGAACTTACCGCCCGTGATGTCGGCTTCGAGGATTTGCTTCTTGGTGTCCTCCACCGTGCGTTCGAGTGCGATTTCCTTGTTGCGCTCGTCCTGCTTCTCCAACTTCTCCACGGGTGAGAGCGGTGCGGGTGCGGGTGTTCCGTCCGCTGTCCCGGTCTCTGTCACGTTCTCCACGTAACAGAATGTAATCTCCTTCTGCCCGATTTTGGCATAGACGGTGATTTCCCCCGCTCCGCTCCTGCGGGTGATTTCCTCCTCCTGCTCCATGTAGTCCGCCCATTGCTGCTCGTAGCGGGTGCGGGCTTCCCCGTAGCGTTCGGGGTCGTTGAAATTTTCGGCTTTGGGTTCTTTGGGGCAGCTTGGAAAGGCGGTGTACCTGTCAAGGGTCTCCACCTCGTAGCCCGAAGCGGTTAGCCGTTCTACCACCGTCTCGTTGGTAGTGTAGCGGTCACGGCAGAGCGACACCTCCGGCTGGTTCCGCATGATTTGCACGGCTCGCTCCATGAGGTAGGATGCGTTCATCTCGGCAAGGCACGTGCGGTTGGCGCAATGCCCGCACCCGCCATCACGGAACAACAGCAAGTTATTGGTGTTGTGTGCGCACGTGGCGCACTCGGTCTTGTCGAAGCGGTAGTATTGCAGGTCGGTGGTGAAGTTCTGCTCGATGCGCCTTGCGACATCGGCGGCTTTCAGTCCCCGCCAACTGTTATACGTTCCCTCTTCCTGCAAATGTTTCTCGTACACCTCACGCTGAATGTCCTCCCCGTATCGGCAGATTTCAGCCGCCACGCTGATGGTGATTTCATCCGCATCCAAGAGGGCGGCGATTTCGGGGATAAGGGCGGTGAATTTCAGCCGTGTGCGGATGTAGTTCTCGTTCTTTCCGAAGAGTTGCGCCAAGGTCTGCACGGTGTGGCGTCCGCTCTCGATAAGCCGCTGATAGGCTGCGGCTTCCTCCACGGGTGTCACGTCCTTGCGCTGCAAGTTCTCGGTAATCGCCATTTCCTCGGCTTCCTCGTCCGACAACTCGGTTACGATTGCGGGAATTTCGTCCCTGCCCGCAATGACGGACGCACGGTAACGGCGTTCCCCGAAAACAATCCCGTAACGGTCTGTCCCGTCAACGGGGCGCACGGTGATGGGCTGCAACACGCCCTGCCGCTTGATGCTCTCGGCAAGCTCGTAAAGGCTCGTTTCATCGAAACGCTTGCGTGGGTTGAAACCGCTCGGCTGAATGTCTGCCAACGCTACCATCGTGATGTTTCTCTCTGCTGCTGATTGATTTGCTTTTGTCTTCATAATCTGTTATTTTTAAGTTGATTGTTTATTCTTGTTCTTTTTGATTTTTGACAAACCGTCCCGTTCGGGCAATCGGTTTCTTTGCTATCTTTCTTTCCCCGCTCCGGCTCACGAAAGAAAGTAGCGGGCGGAAAATCCGCCCTTGCGGGCTACCTGCGGTTATAGCATACGTTCGCGAACTTCTTTTTTTGCTCTACCGCCCGTTTGAGAGTGTAGAACGTACCGCCCACGGCTACCGCATCGTAATAGACCATCAGAAAAGCGGAGTTTTCCAAAAGGTAGTCGTTACGTCGTAGGAAACAGCCCTCGGTATATCCGTCCTGCAAGGTTACCACTTCATCGGCTTGCGCCAAAATGGTGTCGTAACGCCGCTTGTCGGCTTGGGTGTACCGCTCGGCTTGTCCCTTGAAGGGGACAACGCATTTCAGCCGGATATGCGGGTATTCCTTTTTGAGGTTCAAGACTTCCTCTGCTGCGATAAGGTCGAAGCCCTCGCACATTCCCGACAAAAAGGTGTCGTAGCCTTTTTTGATGCAATAACTCTCGATGGCTACAAATGTATCGAACGCCACCTCCCTGAAGAGTTTCTCACGGTCTGCCGTGAACTTGGCTATACGGTTGGTGCGGTGTCCCGAAAAGGCTACCGTCTTTTCCTTGCTAACGGGTGTTCCGTTTTCTGTCCATGTCCTTGTTTCCATATCGGTAAATTTTAGAGTATTAAAAGAATGATTATCAGTACGAACACGAAGCCGACAAACAGACGCCACGCAAGGGCGAGAACAAGCCGTGCCACGAAGTAAAACAGAGCCACGACAAGCGACAAGGCGAAAAACCGTCCTGCGGTGGTGGTGAGGAAATAAACCACCGAAGCCCAAAGGATTAGGCGGTATATCCGTTTGTAAACAAATGCCGTTTTCATGTTCTTGGGTATTGTCGGGCGGATTGCTCCGCCCGTGGTTGTTTAATAGTTTCCTTTCGGGATATAGCGGTTATCAGCCAACAGCCGGAAAGTGTCGTAATCAGCCGTTCCCCGATAACTTAGGGACAGTTCAAAGGAGAGGTGTCCTTTCTCTATGTAGAAAGTGAAGCGCAAGCCGTTGCGGGTTATCGTCCCTTTCGCATAGTTTCTACGTTCCCAGCTTACGGGTTCGTTCTCGATACTTTTCAAGAAGTCGGCTACCTTTCGGGCGTTCTCCGCATTTGCCTGCTCCACCTGCCTGTATATCTGCGTGCAGTAGTTTATCCAATCGTTTATTTTCTTGGCGGTGAACACGCCGATATTGCACGGCTTTTCGTATTGGCTGCCCGCCCTTTCGATGTCGTAGCGGTTGACATACTCAAAATGCTCCATGTCGGTGGCTATCCTGTATTTGTTCTCTTTGTTTATCCTGTACACATGGAAACGGATGCCGTTGTACGTGAACTCTATGCGCACGCCGTAAAATGCGGGGTATTCACCGCTTACCACGTGGTAGCCGTATTCCGCTTGGGGTATGTACTTCCTTACCTCCTGCATGAGTGGAGACAGTTCTTTTTTTGCCTGTTCCACCTTCTCGGTAAACATAGCTTTTATGTTTAACCCGTTAAATTCCTTTTCTGATAATGTTTTCATCGTCTTATGTCTTTAGTGGGGCGGACTGCTCCGCCCGTTGGTTTATACTCTTGTTCCTTTATTGTCCCGCTTAGGCTGCTGCGGGTTCGTTTATCGGTTCGGTTACCTTGTCGGCAATCATCTTCGCCGCCTTGTTCACGTCCCCCAATATCTCCACCAAAAAGGCGGGTTCTTCCTTTAGCTTGGTGAGCCAGTGTTTCAGATAGGCGGCGTTGTTCTCCTGCGGTGCGGCTGCGTAGCCGAAGAACGCACCGCAAAGGGCTGCGGTAAGTTCGGCGACAAGTTCCTCACGGGCATAGAGCGCATCCCCGAAGAAGCTGCCGAACGTGCGGTTCAGCCGTTGGGGGCTTCCCGTGCTGTGCGCCATCTCGTGCAGGAGCGTGCCGTAATATTCCGCTCCCTGCGGGAACTGCTCACGCTGCGGGCAAATGATATGGTCGGAAGAGGGCGAATAGTAGGCACTGTCCGAATACTGCACCTTGATGGGGCAATACCAATTTTGCAGATAGACAAGCTCGTCCAACGCCTCGTAAATCATCCCGTCCGAATAGTCTTCGGGTTGCTCTCCCTTTTTCATACGCTCGTAGCGTTCGGGCTGCTTTTCGGCAAAATCGGTCTGGTCGATGTTGAAGACATTGTAATACTTCATCTGCGGGATGACCTTGTAATTTTCCTGCTCGGTTGCGGGCAGCTTGCGGTATTCCTCGTACTTGATTGTCTTTTTCGTTTCCTTGTGTACCACGAACTTAAACCAATAATAGACGGGAAACGAGCGTGCGCCCTTGCAAACACTTAAATCCTCTTCCTTCGCTTGGTTGAACGTGAGGAACACGGGCAAAGTGAATTTCATGAACTCGGTGTAGAACAATAACATCAAGACATTTCCGCCGTTATAGAGCGTCCCTCTGATGTTGCGGGGCAAACCTTGTTCAAGGCTCGCTATCCACGGTTTTTGCCAATCCGTTTTCAAGCACTCGATTTTCTTGATTAACAAATCGGTGAACATCGGTGCAATCTTTTCGATGGTGCTGTTCGTTGTTGCCATAACTCACAAATTTTAATCGTTATTACTCTGTTTTCATCGCTTGTCGCCCCAACCATTTTTTTTCCCTTGGCTGATTGGGAAGAACATTGACCATCATTGATAGCGGAAAAGGTGAATTGCAACCATCTGAAAAAATGGTAAATACTACCCGCAGGGTGGAGATTTGGCATTTTTTGCGGATTTGCTTTCACCTCCGCCTACCTTCGTCAATGTTTTTCCAATCAGCTTAGGGAAAAAATGCCCTGTCAGTCATTCCAGTCAATGGTAAGTTACTTGCCGGGTGCGGGAAAAAGAAGCCTTCCGGAGAGCCGGGAACGCCCGTTTCCCAAGGCAAGGAGATACGGGCGGGAGAAGTATATGGGAGGACGGTCAGCTTCCGGCTGCCGGACAAACGCCGGGGAACTCTTTCGGGCGGGACGGGGCACGGGAAGTTTCGGCGAACAGCCGAAGCCCCGTGTGACGGCACGGACGGACGTGTTCCGTTTGTCCTTCCGTCCCGATGTCCGGCTTCGGCCATGCAGCCTGCCGGAATGGTCGGAAACAGACGCCGGGACGGGACAGCCCGTGCGCCAAGGTGCAAGCGCAAGACAGTGAAAGCCCTTTCACCCACGTTAGGGATTGCAGGGGAAAGCCCACAGCATAGCGAGGACTTGTAACGGAAAGCCCGACCCGGAGGGGAACGCCCAAACAACCACCCGCAAAACTGCTTTTAAGCATACCTTGAAAAAAGGAAGACCGAATATTCCGAAGTTTCGCCCTTATGATATATATTTGTAATTGAGCGAAGATAATAGCGGAAAACGTGGATAATTACATATTACCGTTCATAAAAAATAAATGGAATGAATAAAATAGAGTCATTTAAATATATTCGCCCAATTTCTCCGGGTACAACATCATGTTACTCTGTTGGAGATATTCTTCCTATTGAGATTTCATGGGAATGTAATGGAAAGGTGTATAATCGGAAACAAGAAAAAGGTGGTTTGTGCGCTATTTTATTAGAACATGATAATGTAATAGGTGTTGTTGAAAATCCATATACTGGAGAATACAATTCAGCATATGTTTTAAGCGCAACAAATCAAATAATTTGGAATGTGTCTGATTTGTTTATTGCTACTTACGAGAATCTATATTATGGTAGAGCACTACATTTCGTTGATGTGAGAGTTGAAAATGGAATTTTATACTTTTTCATCAATATATCAAATTGCGATTTTCGCTTTTCAATTAATGTAAAAACAGGAGAAATAGGGCAATTAATAGAAACAAGATAACAGAACGATAACAATCGGCTAAACCTCCCTTAATGGTCGGTTAGCCACCGGACATTACTGACTAAGGAAAATGAATTATGGAAAAAGAAATAAGAAAAATCCTTTTAGAAATAATAGAATTATTAGAAATTGTGGGTGAATACGATTGGAGAACTACTCTCAAAAGATTGTATGCAGACAATGTTTCTCCTCAAAAGGATTGGCTAAGAAAAATTAAAAGTCTATTTGGCGGAATGGGGTCATTTACAGATTTGGTTTTAATGAGAAATGGTATCTTTTGTATTGATGAAAACAATAAATTAGACCAACTACGTGATAGATTATACAATAGAATGGCACAATCTTTTGTTGAACTTAATAATTCAGAGAAAAGTCAGTAACAAACGGGTAAATCGCCCATAAAAAGGTCGATTATTCGCCGGACATTATCAATCAATAGAAATTTATGAGCATTGGAATTGTAAATAAATTAGATACTCCTTGGGGATTTACAAAAGATATACAACAAGATAACTGGCATATTCAATACACAAATTTGAATGAAATATGCCAAGGTGGTCCTCTGGTTGGCAATCTTATCGTAAATGGGCAGAAAGTCTTTTGTGACAAACGCTTTGGAGGTCCATTATTGTATCACGAAAATTTAGTATTTATTCCAATGTATATTCGTAAATTTTGTATTTCAGGATTTATGCTATCTATAATAGAACTTAATTCCATGCGATTAATACGGGTAAAAGACATTTATGATTTAGTATATCTTGATAGTATTAATGAAAATGAAATACTATTCTATAAAGATATAGATAGAACTAAATTACATAGAAAGAAGATTGATAACAAATGGCTTAACATCTAAATAATAAGTTAGACACCGAACATTATAATAAATAAAAATCAAAGCATTATGGCAAAATATGAGTTGGGGGCAATTTATAAAATTAATGGTCGAAATGGTGAATTATATTATGTAAGACTTTTGACAAACGAATGTTATGGCGTTTTTTCATCATTAGAAGGCGAACTGAATGAAGAGACATTTGCTCAAACCCATTATCGTCTCTATTTTAGCTGTAACTCTTTTCCTATAAAACGAGGTATATGGGGAAAAGTCGTATCATCTCCAGACAGTACAGATATTGCACGGTGGCAACGCCCTCAATATTTAGCTAATTTTGCTAATTTCAACATGAAATTATTTCTTGATCAATGCAGAGTTTTTCATGAAGATGGGAACCTTTATCAATGTGAAAGTAAAGAGGAGTTTATTAGATTAGTAAAATCTGGTAAGATTTTATTTTGTTTTAATACTTATGAAATTATACCAGACTTTCTAATGAGGTATTACAAGGATTTCCCCAATAGCTATATTGTAAATAAAGATTTTATCCATAGTGGAACTTTAGAATACCAAAAAGAACAAACAAATGTATTAAAAGAATTAGGCTTTGATATTGGAAACTTATTATAACAAGCGGCTGAACATTCCTATAAAGGTTAGTTAGCCACCAAACATTAGTGTTTAACATGATGAATGAAAAATTACAAGATAAAGTCGTTGCTATTGAATTGGCTGGAAATAATATATTTATAGCCAATGATAATGACAATTTTAAGAATGAACTTATCAGTATTGGATTTGAAAAAGTAGAACCATACTATTCTATTTCAATGCCTACTGGCGATGTAGAAAAGCGTGCAGTTCTTTTTCAAAAGTTAATAGAAATCGGAACATTATTTTCCGATGGCAAGGATTGGTCGCCCTCTAAAATAGTTAGACATTACCGTGATAAAGGTTTAATAAGAGGTGATTATCTTAGGATAGCATGGAGAAATAAACAAGATCTTAATATTACTACTGAATAGGTTCTTAAAATTACAAGGAATAAATAATATGAAGTTATGATTGCCGACAATAAAGAAATAGAAAAGAGGATTATAGAGCTTCAAGCAAAGCTCAACATTATTTTTCCGCAACTTTACATTGATTTTCTGGCTAAAATCAATGATGGTGATGTGTATGAAGTGGATGATTCGGGTATATGTCTGTATTCATACTCTGATTTAGAGGAAAGAAATCAAACATATCAAATAAAAGACTTTGAGCCAAATTATTTTATGATAGGACAAGATGGGGATTTAGGGTACTTTATAAATGTCGGTAACCACACTGATAATTCTATATATTCAAATGATTTAGGCGCTTTGGGTTCTTTGGAAATGGAAAAAGAATCAAACAATATCTTTGATTTCTTAGGTCAAAATGAAAAATAAATACTAACACGCACCTCAATCGCCCATAAAGGTCGATTAGCTGCCAGACATCATGAACTCTAAAAAAACAATAATATGAGAACTGAAATTTTACAATTGAAAGATTTAGGTCGTATGCCTAATGAAAGCATCAATGACCCAGATAACATTGTTGAAGTTATACGTTCTTATGATGAATTATTAGAGCGAATACAACTCCCCATATCATTTGATGAAGCTGAAGTATTGGTACAAATTTTTCCCGAGAGTTCTTTTTATGATTTGCAGTGGGACTTATTAAAACTGGTGGAATCTGTCATACGTATTGATGATGGCGACAAATATATCCAGTTAATAAACGCCTGTCCAAGTCAAGAATGGAAAGGTGTTCTAAACATTCGCTATAAAAATTATAAAAAGGAGAATATGGAATTTTAAGACCTACAAAAGCCCGACCCGAAGGGGAACGCCCAAATAACCACCCGCAGAACTGCTTTTAAGCATACCTTGAAAAAAGGAAGACCGAATATTCCGAAGTTTCGCCCTTATGATATATATTTGTAATTGAGCGAAGATATACAGCGGAAAACGTATATAATTACATATTATCAACGGAAAAAAGACTATATGAATTACAAAGTAATGCTCGCTAAGGTTCTTTCAGAGAAAGAACTTGCAGATATGGATATAAAGAAAATCAAGGAGGATGATGCTCTCCTCGAAGAGCTAATTCGTAAAGAATATGCTTTGGTTGTGGATTGGAGCGGAGAAGAAGGAAATAATTATTTATTCAATTTCTTTAATCAAAGAACTGTTTCTCTATTGGGTAGGCAGTTAGATATATCAAGCAATGAAGTATATCAGCAATTTGATAAAGATATAGATACACCTAAAAGAGGTGATTTCGTGCCTTTTGCACTTGAATACTTTGACAAACATCTTAAATCAAATGGTTTGAGAGTTGTTTTGTTGGATATGGGTAATGATACATATTATATATTTGTCGCACCTAAAACGGATGCTGATAGATTAACGAAAATAAAATCGACTTTCTGGAAGTTCAAATTAGTTTCTTTCCAAAATAAAACTCCGCTTTATGTCGCAAATTGTCCGAAATGTGGCAATATACAATTTTTCGGGTTAGACACAGACATAGACGAAAAAAATCTGGCAGGAAAAAGTTGTAGTGATTGCGGAACATTATTTTGGGATGATAATGGAAATGAAATGGTGGAAATAGAAAAATACTATTAATAACTCGTTGATAATAAGCGGATAAATTTCTCTTAATAGAGTCGATTATCCACCGAATATTAGCAATAAAATGTAAAATGAATAAAGTACCATTCAATTATGCTGAGCAATAAAATAATAGAACATCTGAAACAACAAGGCATTTATTCAGAAAAGGAAGATGAAAAATACAAAACTGCTTTAATCAATTTAGGTATTGATTTGAATAGCGATTTTGCATTTTTCAATTTACATACTACTGAAATGACATTTCTTGGGCGGCATAGTGAAATGTATAATGTATGTTGGTTCAGTATTTATTCGGACGATTTGAGTTATGCTATCGAATCTGCTCGGAATATCCTAAAGTTACCAGATGAGTACCTCCCATTAGATAGTTTTGAAGCAGAAGGTGGTTTCTTTTATAATCGTAAAACAGAGGAAGTTATTGAAATTGAATTAGGCGAAAAACTAATCAATTTCCAGAATGGAAAGTTATTACCACAATGGAAAGACTTTAATTCTTTTTTGGAATGGTATTTTAAATTAGAATAAAAATATTGCCAACAAGTAGATAAGCAACCCGAACAGGTTGCTATCTACATCCCATTAGCTACCATGTAAAATTGAATTAAAATGAGAAAGTATAAGTACACCAAAGAAACATTGGATGTCGCACTGGAAGAGCTACAATCTGAAAATGTAGTACAACGAAAAAAATGTATAAACTTTATATCTATGGCATCTCGTAGTGAGCTGTTCGGAAAAACGTGTGATACGTTAAGTGTACAAACTTGGTTTTTATCTTCGGAGAATCGAGAAAAGTTAATTCGGGTTTTACATCAAGAAACAGAAGAAAAGTTACTTTGGGAGTATTTATTAATATTGCTTATGGTGTGTGAAAGATATATAGATCACGGCTGTTATGCTAAAGATTTTGCAAAAGAATCCTCTTGTGTGGAATTTAAGCAACGAGCTTATGAGATTGCAAAACAATATGCACATCATTCAAGTACGATAGTCCGTCAAATGTCAGGTTCTATAATGGGATATATGGGGGATAATGATGTATGGGACATATTCTGTAATGTAATGTTAAAGAAAAGAGATCTGCTTACTATAAGTCACATTACAATGGGGATAAGAAGGCATTGCACCGGAGTTGCTAACGGCAACAATCATTTCTTTGGTGGTACTATGACAGACAATCAACGAATGGATATTCTAAACAGTTTGCGTTTAGTCTATCAGAAATCCTCAAACAAAAGCATTAAAGGAATGTGTTTGAGAACTATTGAAGAATTGGAAAATACAAAAGAGGTAGCTAACAAAGCGTGATAACACCTAACGGTGTTCCCCGCTTAGCCATTAGCTGCAAATAAAAAAATAATGAGCATGGAACTGATACAAACTTTTAAGAAGTCATATTTTCTAAAGATGTCAGACGACAAACATTTGATTGCACAAGTTAATAGTAGTCAGATAAACATCTTTGAAAATGAAACATATCGGCATTTAGCACAGTTCAAAGAAGTAGTCAATGCATCTGTTTTCTTTTCAGACGACAGCAACTTGCTCTTGGCTAAAAATAATGACCGCAAACTTGTTGTGTATGATTTAGCAACCATGTCAATCCGTTGCAAACTTAAACCGAAAATAGGTAGTTCAAATGGTGATGGTGACGCTTGTATTTCACATGATAACAAGTATGTCATTGATTTGGGGTATGATTTTCCATACGGCTATATATCAGTTTATGATATTGAAAACGGAAAGGAAACAAGATTCCGTGAAGATATGAGAGAAGTGTATGAACATATATGTTATATCCCTTCGCGCCAATTATACTTCATTGACGGGTTTCGCAGACCGGAAGAAGGGACAAGTGAAAAGAATCGGTACTTCTATCTTTGGTTTGATATGAACAACAGAACATTTGAACAAACATTCTGCGATTTGGACGATGCAAATTTTCTGTATAGTGAATATTTAAAGCAAGTGTTATACTTTGCGAAAGAAGGCAATCTTGCTTTTCGCATTTTGCCCTTAAATATAGAACTGCCAATTAAACACCAACAAGGCTGTTTGGATATACAACTTTCGCATAACAACAAGATGATTGCCTTATATCAAGAAGATAATCTAAAACTTTGTACGTTCCCTAATATGGAAATATTGGCTGAATTATCAAATATCGGCTATGGTAATATTTCATTCTCTCCTGATGATAAAGAAATATTGATTGCAAGTACAATAAAAGGGCTTATTTATAAATTGGAATAAGTGCAGCTAACAAGTGGATCAATCTTCCTTAATGGTCGATTATCCATCGGGCATTATCTACTTAATAATAAGCATAAAACTATGAGATTCTTAAAAATTATGGGAATATTTACTTCTATCTTAAGTTTATTGAGTTGCGGGCATGGGAATAAACGAGTGACGCAAAACGACGGTATAAACTCCAATATCCCGGTTGCTGCCCGGATTACGATAGACAAACTGCCGGATGTATTGAGAAACGTGCAGGCAGGAAATACTGATTATGATTTTATAGGTATTTGTTCCAATGGTGTGGACTGCATCTACTTTGTGCTGGAGAACGGAAAGTTTTACATAGATTTTGAAGCTATGGATAAAGAGCAGCTTCCCTACATAGATACCTTGAAACAGTTCGCAAAGGAACATAATTATCCTATTGTCGAAACAACCTATAACAATACTCCGGTCGATTACGAGCATCTGAAATACGCTCCCGTCCTTAGCCTGAAAGTCAATGCGGACATAGACAGTATCGTAAAGGTTGGAAGCCAGATTGAGCAGACCATTTTCAGGAACAATGAGCGAACCGTTTACGAAATAGTGCCTTGATTTTGCCAATAAAGACATTAAGATTTAGATAACAAACAGCACTGCCGCTTAAAGCGAAACGCTGTCAAACATCATCTACATAAGAATATGAGAACACCCGCCATAATCCTGCTTTTAGCAAGCCTGTTTGCCGCAAGCTGCGGAGAGCCGCCCATGCCGCCGAGCGACGAGGAAATGATACGCCACTTTACCACGCACGAGGCGGCGTTCCGCAAGGTGTACGAAATCATGGCAGAGAGTTCAGAAGGTAGTTTCCACTATCCGTCGCTTTCTCCGGAAGAGGTCATTATACTTGATTCAACAGAGCAAAGCGATACATCCCATGAAACGAATGACGAAGAAGACCTCCCGGTATATGGGCTGCTGAAGCCGGACCGACTTCTGCTCGACTCCCTGTTGTCAGAGATTGGATGCGGTCTTGTCCTTGTTGACCGTAGGGAATGGGAAACGGCGGATTCGGTATATGTGAGCCTCGTTATGCCGTACTATTCCCACGGCATCGTGGATGCCGGAACATCCAAGAGTTTCGTTTACGATCCCGGATTGAGAAGCCGCCGGAACATCCGCATCACCGAACACGGCGATCTGAACGAGATCTACCGAAGGACATACAACGACACCACGCTATACAAGCCCGTCAAGGAAGGCTGGTACATCGAGTTAGACCATTCACGATAACCTGCAAAGAGGGACGCATGTGGATATACCAACATGTACGCCGCTTCTCCGGATTATCCGCATCCGTTTCTATCCTCCTTCCTCTGCCTTCCGCTCGTCCTCGAAAGCGATTGTCTTGGCAAGGAACATACCTATCACGAACTTTGCCCCATGCGCTATCAGCTTGCGCCGCAGCGCTATGAAAGTAGCCCCGGTAGTAAGCACGTCGTCCACAAGCAAGACGCACTTCCCCCTGAACCGTTCGGGGTGGAACTCCAGATTGGCGGTGCGGTCTCCGTTCCCGTGCGTGCCCTTGTATTGCGCCCGGTCATAAGCGACGGTTATCGCCCCGTACCCGTCGGCAACTCCCATGTCCGCCGAGAGCTTGCGGCAGAACGCCTCGTACCGGGTGCGGTGCTTCTCCCGTGTGGATGCCGGGACGGGAACCAGCACGGCACGGTGCCTGTTCTCCTGAATCGCCCGAATGCGGCTGGCGGCGATGGAGAAGAGCTTGACGAAAAGGTCGGTCTGCTCGCCGCTCTTGAAACGCCAGACGGCGTTCGACACCTTCTTCCCCTCGAAGGTGATCTTGTCGTTCCGCCGGATGGGGCAATAGTCATAAAGGTATAAACACAAGCTGCCGTCCAAGCGGAAGAAACCCTGAAAGCGGTTGTCGAGCGGAAAGAACGCCTTGCGGAAACCGTTGAAGAAGGTGAAGACAAGGATGTTGTTCCAGAAACGTGCCTCGTCCTCGCTGCCGGAATCGAGCCTGTACATGAAGCCCGCCAAGTTCCCGCTCTCGTACAAGCCCATGCCGATGGTCAGGCGGCTGTTGAAGTCGGTCTGGCTGACGACGTACCAGCCGCACCGGGCGAAATGCTCCTCGCAGCCGGAACGGGTTTCCAGCAGGAAATAGAACTTGCCGTCGTCCTCGAAACGGATGACGTACTCGCAACGCAGGCGGCGTGCGATCTTGCCCAAGATTCGGCTCTCCTCCTCGATGACCGCAGGAGTGGCAAGGAAGGTGTATTGAGCGATAAAGACAGCCTCGTCCATAGTGATGATGTTTGGTCGGTTACAAATATGCGAAATGTCCGGCACACGGCAAGCGGAAGGGGCGGAAAATATGCGGAAGGGCGTGCGGATATGTAGAGCTTCTCCCTGCTTTTCACCGCCCGGAGCGTGACAAGGCTACAAGCGTGAAGCAAAACGAGGACAAGCGGTACGGTTTTGATACACGGACATGTACAGACCGGTATATTTGCAGGGAAGTATAACAATAAAAACGTATCGGGACAATGGAAATAGTAAGCATCGAGAGAAAGACCTTCGAGGAGATGAAGGAACGGTTCGGCAGCTTCTCGCAGCACGTGAGGGAGCTTTGCGCCCGCTACCGCCCGCCCGAAAAGATGAACTGGATGGACGGGGCGGACGTGTGCGAGAAACTGGGCATCAGCAAGCGGACATTGCAGACCTACCGTGACCGGGGGCTGCTGCCGTACAGCCAGATCAACCACAAGATTTACTACCGGACGGAGGACGTGGAGGCGTTCGTGGAAGCCATGAGCCGGGAAATGACGGAGGACGAGTGAGATGGAAGTGATCACAAGGGACACGGAGGAGGTACGGGCGTACTTCGAGGCGTTGGAAGAGGGCATGAGGTACCTCGACACGGTGACGGCGCACTTCCGCCCAGCGATGAACGGCGAGGTCTATCTCACGGGCGAGGACGTGTGCAGGCTGCTGCACATCACGCCGAGAACGTTGCAGGACTACCGCACGCAACGGCTGATCCCGTACATATCGCTGCCGGGCAAGACGCTCTACCGCCAGTCGGATCTGCTGCGTATGCTGGAGGAGAACTACGTGGACATGCGCCCAAAGCGCAAACGGGGGAAAAGTCCAACATAAACGCACGGGGGGGTGCATCGGGAAATGCAGCAAAGGCAGGGACACCGCATCGGAAGTTCCTGCCTTTGCCGCATTCTGCGCCGGGGAAGGCGTCAAGCCGTTTCCCGGAGGGAGCGGCGCACCCGCTTCCCGTCCTGTTTCCTGTCCTTCTTCTCCAGCACGCTCCGCTGCATGGCGGCGAGGTTGCCGGAGATCGCCCGGAAATCGGAGCTTACCATCCTGTTGGTCACCTCGGCGTAGATCTGGGTCGTGGAAATGTGCTTGTGCCCGAGTATCTTGGAGAGCGCCTCGATGGTGCCGCCGTTGCAGAGATAGACGGTCGTGGCGAAGGTGTGGCGGCTTAGGTGGAAGCCGATCTCCTTGTGGATGCCGCAGGCTTTGGCTATCTGTTTGAGGTGCCTGTTGCACACGCTGTTGCTGGGCATGGGAAACACGAGGTCGCCTCCGGCAAGCCCTTTGTAACGTTCTATCAGCTCCTTGGCAATCTCCATGAGGGGGACGTTGCTCGACACACGGGTCTTGGTGCGCCGGGTGATGATCCATTCCTCGCCGTCGAAGTCCATGCGCTGTATCTTGTCATGGGTGAGCGTCTTTATGTCAATGTAGCTAAGCCCGGTAAAACACCCGAAGAGGAACATGTCCCGCACGAGGTTGGTCTGTTTCTTGACGAACACGGCGTTAGCCAAGGTGCGCAGCTCCTCCTCCGTGAGATAGCCCCGGTCGGTCTCCTGCATCTCAAGGCTGTACTCGCCGAAGGGGTCGGTGCGGACGATGCCCCGACGCCACGCCTTGTCGGTCAGGCTGAGCAGGGGCATGGTGTATATCCAGAGGGTGTTGGCGCTCAATCCCTTCTCCACCCGCAGGTACTTGTCGAAGTCGGCGATGATCTCCTTGGTCAGCTCCTTGTAAGCCATGTCGGTGCGCTTCTTCTTCTCCCAAAGGAAGGTCTTGAAATGGTTGTAAACAGCCAGATACTTGTTGTAGGTGGACTTGGCTCGCTGCCCTTTCTCCACCATCGCCTCAAACTCCCGGTTCATGTTCCCGAAGTCCTTCAGTATGCAGTTCTCCATCACGCCGACACCGAGGAAGGCGTTGCGCAGCTTCTCGGCTGTGACGAAATCCTCTTCCCGGAGGATGCGGTGGTAGTGGTTGGTGAGCCGGGCGGAGACCTCCTTCAGTTGCCCGTTTATCTCGTTTGCCTCGGCGGACTTGCCTTTCGCCTTGCCGTTCTCCCAGAGGTCGGGAGTGACGAACAGCTTGGTTCCCACTGCCTTGTCATCGCCGTCAACGGAGATTTTCACCATGATGGGGGCTTTCCCGTCCCGGTTTCTCACTGCGGATCTCTTGATGTAGAACGAGGTCGCAAACGTACTTCTCTTTGTTTCCATAACTCTAAAATTTTCGTTTCTAAAGGTAGTTACTTATTTCTTACCAAGAGCTATGCAAAACAAGGCAAAGCGATGAAACAGAACTTGTTATGCCGTATATACCCCGTTTCGGAACCGGTAGCTGTTTAGTAGCCGAACTTTGTCCGAAAGGGGTGTTTTCAGGCTTTTTATGCCGAAGCCTGCTTCAACCCGCCCTGCATACAAGATGCTGACCTGCATTTATTTATGTAGAACTTTGCTTTTCTTTGCGCCTTATGCCGATTTTTCCGAAAAAAAGCGTTTATTTTTTTACCGAAAATATTACCTTTTGTCCTTTGGGGGTACGCTATAATATACGTAATAGGTGTACTGATACCATTACTTAGATTAGATATGTAGTGGCTACGATGGATTATTTCGCTCGTACAAGGGTGTAGCTGGTTAATTTATTGATTGTATCGGATTACCCTTTCTGAGGGTTGCCTCCCCAATTCTTTTCCTCCGATCCGAGTCCGGCTTTTTGCTCGGCAAAGGTTTTAGGATTCCGTAAATGGCAAGTTACAGCCATATCCTTTACTGTATGGAAAATAACGCTGAAGAAGTGTTGCCATTGCAGGCTACACCGATTGCTAGTGCATATAATGCTAAAGTAAGGGAAAAAGAACTTGTTTTCCGCATTGACCGTCTGCTAAAAGAACTTGCTTCCTTGAAAGAAGCTCTCCTTCTGAAAGGCAAGTGTTCTTGCTTTCTTGTCCTCATAGCTAAAGATTTTAATTCATAATGTTTTTTGTAGTTTCATAAAAATGCTTTTTCGAGAACAAGTACCTGTTTCGATAGAATAGTAAGATAATCACACCAAAATTCAGTGTACATTATTCTATATAACTAAACAGGCTAACCGAGTAGACAAAGAGGGGATAAGATGATTGCTCATTCTTATCTCCTCATGCCATCAGTTATTCAAAATAGTCCCTATCAATGTACTTCTATTGTAATGACAGACCTTATACGCACAACTTAATGTGTCAAGCAATAATACAGCTTTTTTTAGCTTTACAATTGCAATTTGCAACTACTTAGAGTAGTCATTTTAGCTTTGACATCCTCTTTCTTGTTATCTGCGGTGAGCGGTAGGACAGTTTATTTCGCCACGTCCCACCATATGCGAGAACTGAAGTGATCGCTACCGGACAGACGGCTAACAGCTACCTCGTAATTAGCCGCATTGTCTTGCGACTCTTTTGATGGGTAGCGGAAACGACGGGGGATCTCTCCATTCGTATCTGCGTTAGGATACGGATTGGCCGGGTCATAGGTCGATTTTAATTCCGGATAGCCGGAACGACGCCAGTTAGCAAAGGTCTCATATTCATCACAGAAACAGTTGATCCAATATTGTGTGTTGATCTGTTCCAACGCTTTCGATGCATTGAACGGGTTCTCCGTCAAATAGCGGTCGATCGCGGTCTGCGTCAGATACTGATTATACAGCGCCGTGCCGTTGGGGAACTGTGCGAACTGCCGCATGCAGCGCGTACGCCATTCTCGTAGTAGGTCTGCGCGCTCCCGTCTACCCAGCCGCGTACGGCGGCCTCGGCCAGCAACAATTGCGTCTGGGCATAGGTGCAGACGAACGTCGGGCCCGTCGAGTCGGAATAGGTATAACGGTTTATCGTGGAATAACGGCTCCTGTACGTGCTGCGGTAATCCTCGTCCTTGAACTCGGGGTATTTGTTTCCTACGAACCACGGGCTATCGGGGCTGTCGGAGAAACCGCTAGGCAAGCCTTTCTGGACGGCCGGATCGGAATTGCCATATTGGAAGTCACTACCCGCCTGCACCGAGATGGTCGGCTCCTCGCACACCGTACCGATCAACGACAGGCGCGGATCGTTAGTACTTTTCAGCAGATCCACGAAATACTCGGTCAGGAAGAAGTTGCCGCGATCCTCGTGCGAGTAGATCTTGGCGTATGGCTCGGAGAAGTCGTTCGTTGTCAGGCCACCCGCATGCATCAGCATGCAGTTGTCCGCATCCGACTCAAATACCCCGTTGGCTACCGCGGTCTTCACCCATTGCTCCGCTGCGGCCGGATCTACCTTCGACATACGCATCGCCACGCGCAGCATCAGTGAGTTGGCAAACTTCCGCCACTTCGAGGCATCGCCTTGGTAGAAGTTGTCCGCCGATTTCATCGCTGCCGCCGATGCGCCGTTCAAGGCGGCCTGTGCCTCGTTCAATTCCTTCAGCAAATCCATATAGATAGATTGTTGCGTGTCATACTCCGGGAAGGAATACAACTCCGGCTGTACCGCCTGTGAGTAGGGGATATCCCCGTAAAGGTCGGTCATGCGGTGCATGCCGTAGGCGAGCATGATACGAGCGATTTGGTAATCGATCTGCCGTGACGGATCCTCTTTCCAAGCCTCCACCGCATCTTTCATGTCGCGGAGCGCCCCGCGCGTGTCACCGTTGTAGATTTCCCAATACACACCTGAGTAGCCGTCGTTCCAAGTGTAATTCGCATTACCCAACCAATTGAACGATGCGGTATGGCTCATCCATTGAGCCGCATAGATACAACCGTTTCGCCATACGTCCCAATCAGATCCTAACATCTGATGCTGACCGTTGGTGAACAATAACTCGGTCGGGATATTCTCCGAATTCAGGTGCTCCGGGTCCATATTCACATCCCCGAAATCGCTGCAACCCGTTCCCCCGATCATGGCCGCGGCGGCGCACGTCATATATACTAAATACTTTTTCATACTATTATACTTCTTCAAACGTGATTAGAATTTGACATTGACATTGAAACCGATATTTCTCGTGGCCGGATAACCGTTCAACTCCAAGCCCTGTCCGTTCGTGTTGTTGTAAGCTGACTCGGGATCGATGTTATCGGTATGCTTCAAGATAGTCCATAGGTTACGTCCCACCAACGAGACGCTCAAGCCCTTCACCACCTTCATCTTGTTCAAGACAGACTGCGGGAAGGTATAGCCGAGCGACAACTCACGCAACTTGATGAAGCTGGCATTGTAGACGAACTCCTCGGCGATATTATTGTTGACGATCCCCTTGTGATAATCCTGCGCGTTTACCGCCACGTTGTTCTCTCCAAGGATCTTTCCATTGTCATCTATCATGACACCGGCACCGATAAAGCCACTGCCTCCCGGGTTATCAACTGTACGGCCAAGCAACGTACCCTTGTGCAGACCCTCGCTGTAGAGCGAGTAGTTCGTGCCGGAGAAGAGGCTTGCGCCTGCCTTGTAGTCAATCAAGAACGACAAGGAGAAATCGCGGAATCCATTCACAGTAGGATTCAATATATCATAAAGCGAATTATAGTCACTAAACTTGATTTCTGTCTGTGGATTTAACATAGAATCATTATTGGTTTATCACATAAATATATTGAAAATCAACAATATAAAAAAGTAAGATAATGCCAGATTATAGAAAAAAAGAAGGATGCTTAACTCTTGTGAATGCAAACATCCTCCACTTGTTAACGATGTGATTCAAGTCATATGGCTACTTTTTCAGCAGCACCGAAATCAGATCCCCTTTTTAAGGTTGACAGTAAGCCAATCAAAAATAGAAAATGATTGTTTTCATTCAAAAAGAAATTAGAGTTTCTAAGCGTAACAACAATTTCTACATATAAAAACTATACTTAATTTGAGGTTTTTGTTCCGGTGACACATATTTCAATATTTCTCCAACATTCCGACTACAATCAATTGTAATCGGAAATTTTCTATCAAATTGGGTGTTATTCCAATTCATTTTTGTAAGGGATAATATTTCTTTACATATCTGTTCAGGAGATTCATCAAAAGAAAAAAGCCTTATTTCTATAGGATTAGGAATATATTTACCTGGATACGTCCCATAATACTCAACATATCCTCTAGTATATAAAAAATGACGGCATCTATCAAGACTAAACATTGTTCCTCTTAATGGAGGATAATCATTATCTCTATATAATCTAAAACTTGTAGGCATGATAGTTACTAAATCTATTGAATTAATATTCATATCATAAGCAACCCTTTTAAAACCATCAATTTCTTCTTCGGAATAATTCGAACTCTTATGAATGACAAGCCTTTGAGGAAAAATTTTTATTGCATTATAATATTCACTCAAGGATTCCTTTAAAAGATTATATGCTTGTTCCTCCGTTAAGTGAGGTTGCCTATCCTTTTTATCCTCCTTTACAGGAGTCCCTCTTAATATTACTCCATTACCGTGTTCATTAAAAATTTGTGCAACACTGGTCTGAATAGTTTTTTTATCACGGGTACGATAAAAACTTATTCCTGCAAAACAAGTTATATTATTAGTTTCCTTTTTTAAAGACCAAGGAATACCTCCTGCCTTATAATATAAGGCAGTATAAAAGTTCCAAGCTATACTTGCTTCATCTTGCATCTCAGAAGAAGGCTTAGCAATTCTATCTCTTAGTATTTGAATTGGGATATTATATTCCATAGCTTTGGCTTTTAGTAATCTCCTAAAATTAACCTCAACTTCCACAGAATCCTCCTCTCCAAAATCATCATCTATTTCAAAAGTTTTAGTCCCATATATTATTTTTGTCAAAGATTCATCCAATACACATAAAATAACATCTGGCTTCTTATTGTTTGCAAGAAAATGTATTTCTGATAAATAAAGCTCCACTGTTTTAAGAATTAGCTGATCAATATCATTAGCTTCTTTTTTAATTTTCTCAAAGGTCGAATTATTAATTTTACGTATATACGATTCATCATATACAATTTTACTATGAAATCCGACTGTTTCATTAAATCCTGGAAAATTAGTAAAAAGATTAGGTTGTTTACTCTTTTTTGCTTCAATATGATTGCCACATTTTTTAATCCAGCTAATAGCAATATTAATACTTTCACTCAATCCTATAAACCCAACAACTATTTTATCAGGTCTTATATCATTAATATCTGACACATTATACTTATATATACCTGTCCGAGGACAAACATATTCCCCTTTGCCAAATTGTAACAAAGGTTCGTCTAGTAATTTAATTTCCATACAATAGAGTATAATTTAGTGTTAAATTAAAAGGAGAAGAAAATGATATATACTTATATTCAGTCTCATTATCTTCTAATTTATTTGTAAGACAGTATGACAAAAACATAAAATGTTGGTAAACAGAAGAATTACTTTCCAAGTTTTTTTTCTGAGCAATTAATTGACTTTCTTGTTTGCAACTATGATATCCATCATAAGTAAAACTCCATCCTGGAGTTATACTTATAAACCATTTTTCATTTGATCTAAAAGATTGAATTTTAAATGAAAGTTGCCTAAAATATAAAATTTGCTTCTTTTCGCTATTCCAAACTTCAGCAACAACAGAACGCGTTGCCATTTTTTTATTTTTCCACGTAATTTTTCGTTCCCTAGGCACTCCTATAGGCTTAAATCTAAAGTATTTTTCTTTTGGCAACCACTGAATATTCTTGTATGAAGCCAACTCCTCTATAGAACGATTTATAAGATGAAGCAGTGCCTCTTCGTACTTGAAACTAACATTGGCAAATTCATTTACAGAATACTCTTCAACCGTACCAATTTCCACTAACTTATTTAAAGGTTCATCCCGGTTATCCAAGGGCCTAAATGATAAAATTTTATCTTCAAAAGTAAACCAATCTCTGCAATATGTGATCTTCAATAGTTCAAACGCCTTACTTAACACCTTACCCATGGATGCACTCTTTTTAAGTTTATTGGGAGTACTCCAAGATTGCGTAATTATATCATCCCGATCTATCCCAATTATGCCTACATATACTTTTGAGGGGATATTTACTTCAAGTATATTCGGAAATAGCACTTCTGTTTTTATTATCTCTCTATGTTCTAAGAGATATCTTCGTTTACTTATTTCTTCTTCACAAAACTCATCTTTCAATAATTGTAATAAAGAATCTATTTTAGCAATACTAATTAAAGAGTTTACTTCTTTAAGAATGTCACTATAGTCTAAAATATCTTTTTCCGAAAATTCTAATTCATTATCACAAGCTACAGAGAATATAGCATCTGAATATTTTTTCAGCTTCTCTGTTATGATATATATAAGTAATCTATCATAATCCTCGCAACGTTTACCTTTTACAAATTCATTTATTGTATGTTTGACTTTGTCCCCAGTACTAGTAGATGTAACTTGAACCGCTATTCTATTTTCTGTATCCACTAGATCTATAGCAGCAGAATTCCTCACTCTGTTATTTATATTAACTAAATTTACTCCATAAACCAAATTTAGAATAGGAATAATCACATTTTCTGCATGAACATTGATATCATACAAATTTAAACTATTTAAACTTTCGACCTCAGTTCTAAATCTTGCAAATAGTTCTGCTATTTTTTCTATTTTCTCTTTTCTATGCATATAACTACATTTTACATATCTTTAAAGGTACACAAAAAAATATTTCTATAAACTTTCTCTTAAATTATTAGAGTTTATACAGAATAAGAAACAGAGCTATTGATTACTAGCACCCTGAAATCTTATTTGATATAATGTGTATTATGAATAAAAGTAGATATCAGAATATCGCTATATTGAAACTTTAATATATCATTTTTTGAAAATAAAGTATATATTTGCATTGAAAGAGTCGTTCTTTGACTGATGCAAAAGGAAACAGAATATTGTAATTTGCTTGTTTCTAAATCGTTACCTGTTATTATCAAGATAGATAATAACTACTTTATTTTCAATTAGATAGAAAATATATTGTGTTTTTACCAATAAAGCGATACTAATAAATCCAATGTCCTGAAATCGTCAGCATCATTTATGGCAATATCCTTACAAAACCACATTGTGACATCATTAATGTCTTTTACCGAATAAATACCAGTTAATCTATCTTTCCACTTTCTTGGACGTCCGATTTTTTCCTTATATCCGTACTTATCGCTGACAGAACCAATATCTTCTATTATGTCTTTACACAAATCCATGAAATCATCATCCACTTTACGGGTTGTGACAAAAGCTATTTTTCTTTTGGAAGACAATACTATTATCAATGAGTCATCATTGTATTGATATTTACTATCTATAAGTGGACCAGATAGCACATATACCTGCTGTTTGATAGATTCTGCAATGGTTTGCACTTCTTCCAAAAATCTTTTATTCCTAGAAGACAGTACTGTGTTACTATAAAAATAGTTGCTATTCATTTCTAATAGTTCATCAAATTGTTAATTAACTAAAAATAGGTTAAGTTATCCAGATTCATTATATTAAGGTTTCTTACATCTTTTAGAAAGGATGAATAGAAACGAACTTAACCAATATTTGCAATAATAACCAGTATCGCTTAAAATCAGCAGTAAAGATAAACAAATAGCGTGAGAAATTATGCTTGAAGTACTACTTTTATGTCTAATAATTCCCGACTGGATTAATTTTCTCCAGTTGGAATGTTATGGACACTTTGGCGAACAACGTTATCATCTGCTTTTCGGGCATAAGCTCGACTGGCTTTCTTTTAGCGCCTGTTTCAGTACCTTTCCATATCGCCATTGCTTTTGATCAGAGCCATATCAGCAAGTCTGATAAATGCACCTCCTTCTTTGGACCTTCAGATTAGATTACGCCAAGACGACAAAAAAACTGGAAATATCTGGTATTAGAATCATTAACATATATCTTCACAACTATTTTCATTTGGAGGCCGTCTAAACGCCACAGACAAAACGCCGGAGAAAGTCAAGTGTACATTGACAAACTAGTATTTGCATATGTTACATGTACGTAAAGAAGAACCTCTCTGGTTGAACAAATATGTGGTGGTCAATGCCTATTTCTCCAAATCGACTTTTGTGAATGGTGTCATTGCCATGAGTTTTTATGTGGAAAGCCATTTCCGGGATAACGCCTATTTAAGTTATCTCACCAATGGTAAACCTTCTAGTGAGAAAAGCATCCAAGATTATATGATGGAAAAATAGACATGGAACATCTTGAAAAAGACTGTTTTGAGATTATCCCGTTGGAAGGCAGATAGGGACAGATACTTTTGACTATCGTATATTCCATTCATTCAAAAATAATGTTCTATTATGCATTTGGAAAAACGGGATAAGAAAGTGCGAAAACTCTATTCCATCACTGATACAGAGACGAGGGCTTGAACATGTTGGATTATTGCAAAACTTGTTTCCATGTCGAATTTTGTGTCCAAGACGCAAAACAGTTTACAGAGCTAACCGATTGTCAAAGTAGAGACTTGGATAAACTGTATTTCCACTTTAATACTACATTGACAAGTGGCAATCTAGCTAAGACAGAAGCTTTCGAAAAGGGTGTCGTATTTTCAATGGCAACAGTAAAAGTGTTGTTCCACAATATTTTTCTCATGTAACGATGAGAGTTTTGACCCCTCATCAAAAGTTATAGGAAGAAGAGATTAGATTTTATTGTTATATAACAATGTTAAGTGAATGTTTAACGAACTATTGAATAAGAATGGAATAGTAAAAATGACACAGCAAAACTATTATCATCACATCCACAATAAGTAGAGTTAGTGAAATTCCTTAAATACTATAATATCCATACAACTAAATTTCATGGTTCTTCTCACGGCTCTTTCATTTAACTTTAGCATATCTCTTCAAATGCTTGATAGTACAATAGTTACATTGTAGTCAATATCTGATTTCAAGACCTATGTTATTTCGAATGAAGAGACAAATAATTGCTAACGAACTATTAGTCACGCCATTTGAAATTTTCATGTATTTTGAATAATTAAGAGCCGTGGGTTCTTCTTTGAAAAATCTAATAAAAGCTTGCAGAAATCGAGCCTTTTACTTTCCTTTGCGTCGTCAAAGAGATAATGATTGTTGAATTGATAAAGAAAAGTAATGAATTTAGTATGATGCTAATTCAATGGTTTTCATAAAAAAATAAAGTAATAAATGTGCATTCAATCAAGGGGTTAGAATAAACCAAAGCAAAAGATTCGATTCCTGGTGGAAATCACTTTCTTTTTATATCTATATAATATACTGATAATCTTTTAGTTATAAGTTTTATCTCAAACTTTCTATAGAGTCCCATATAAATAGTGCAAAATTCATAGAATCACTATGGATTGAAAATCATATAGTGAAATAGTTATGTCTTATTCATGTCCATATTGGAAAGCTGAACTAGTGGACATGAATATAAATTAATATGACATGAGACATAATTTTTCCATTAGTTTTTATCTGAAGCAAAGTACACCAAGAAAAAATGGCAAATATCCAATAATGCTCCGCATTACTATCAACAAAGAAGTTACTGATGTAAGTTTAAAAACTGTTGTTTTACCACAGTATTGGGACAAACACAAAAAGCGAATCGTAAAGACCGCTCCTGAAGCACAAGCGATCAATACCTATCTGGATGATGTTTATACAACTCTACACTATTACTATAAACAAGCACTCCTGAGTTCCAAACACATTACCTCCAATATGCTAAAACAACGCTTCCTCTTGATAGGCAACACCCCTCCAACCCTATTGGAGCTTTTCATGAAACAGAAAGAAGATGCTTGCAGATTGTTTTTGGCAAATAAAATCAGTGTATCTCATTACAACAAGCATAAGCTTGTTTACCAGCGTCTTGGTGAATTCTGCAAGAAAAGCAGAATTAATGACATGCCTTTGGACCAGTTTAACAGACAAACAATACATGATCTTGAAATTTTCTTTAAAGCAGATTACAACCTGTCTGTTAATTCTACTGCCAAGATGTTGGAGTTTATACGTAAAGGTATACTTTGGGCATATCAATGCGGATTAATACTCATAAATCCGTTTTCTGCCTACAGGATTAAAAAAGAAGATACGCAGGTACAGTTTCTTAATAAACAGGAAATATCAAGAATCAGAAAGAAACAATTAGATATTCCCAGGCTGGATCTTGTCCGGGACTCGTTTGTTTTCAGCTGCTTTACGGGCATATCCTATGCAGACATGTGCAAATTAACGAAAGACCAAATTGTATTTGATTCAAAAAGTAGCGGATATATTCATTTTTATAGAACCAAAACCAACCATCCGGCATTCATTCCACTGCTACCTCAATCCATGGAGATTCTCGACAAATACATTAACCAGAATAATTCAGGCAAAATTTTTCCTATGCTTTCCAATCAAAAGACCAATGCATATCTTAAGGAATTGGCTGATATTTGTGGCATTAAAAAGAAGCTGACCTATCATGTCGCAAGACATTCTTTTGCGGTTACAATATGTCTGGAAAACGGGATACCAATAGAAACCTTATCAAAAATATTGGGGCACACCAACTTAAGAGTGACTCAGGCATATGCAAAAATTACTCATAAGAAAGTAATGAATGACATGCAGGCATTAAAAGACCGGCTTGAATACTAAAGCATAAGTTTATTTTATGATTTGATATCTGATGAAGTTTGATGACATCTGATGCCAAGGAGCGCTATTTATTTACGAGAAACATTACATTTGTCTCAAATCAAAAAACACCGCCTATGGAAATCGTGAATATTGAAGCCGGAACATTCAAGGAAATGGTAACCGCATGGAACTCCTTGAAAAGTGAATTGAAAGAGTTACAGAATATTTATTTGAGAAAAGAGCCGGATGAATGGCTGGACAGTAAAGAAGTCTGTGAGATACTTTGCGTGTCTCCACGTTCTCTGCAACATCTGAGAAACAGTGGCACACTGTCCTTTACCCGGATAGACAAAAAAATCTTTTATCGAAAGCAAGATGTCGTGTCATTATTAACAACAGTACAAAAGAAAAAATAGTCATGGGAGAGATCATTACCAAAACGAATAAGGAAGTCCTTCAGTTCTTCGATGAGATGAAAAGAATCTCAACATTCATAGATGCGCTAAAATCAGGTTATACACCATCTTTAAATGGGGAACGCTTTCTGACAGACACAGAATTGTCAGAAATGCTCAAACTGACTAAACGCACATTATTGGAATATCGGAATTGCGGGAAAATCCCTTATTATCAAATCGGAGGGAAAATACTCTACAGGGAAAATGATATTGAGAAACTACTATACGAAAATCGCAGGGATACGTTTTAATGCTATTCGACAACCGTTTTAAATAGTGTTCAAACAATATTTTATAGGAAAGGTCGCATTCTGTGGGTTGAATGCGACCTTTTGCTTCTATTTAAAGATCAACTTTGCAACTCCCTGCATATCTTCCATAATGTTTTTATCCAACACACGAGCATAATGCTGAGTCATACGTGTAGAGGAATGTCCCAGCATCTTCGATACATTTTGCAAGGAAACATTATTCGCCAATGTGACAGTCGTTCCGAAAGTATGCCTTGCCACATGTACGGTCAGGCGTTTGTTGATCCTACAAAGCGTAGCTATTTCTTTCAAATATTCGTTCATTTTCTGATTTGACGGGACCGGCAGGCACGGACCATCCGGATTGTCCGGGTTCCATCCTCTATACTTGTCAAGAATTGCAACAGCAGGAGCCAACAACGGCACATTACTCGTACAAGTTTCTTTTGCCGCAGTGATTTTCACTCTAGACTTATGTATCCATAACTGTCCTTTATTGTCACGATACAAATGAATAGGCAGCAGAGTACTCACATCAATATACGACATACCGGTCAGGCAGCAGAGGAGGAAGAAATCCTTTACATGCTCCAGCCGGGTAGTAGAAAAATCTTTCGATATAATCCGCTGTAACTCCTCTAAAGTCAAGAAAGTCGGACAGGTTTCTTCCTTTCGAAACAGCCTTTTGCGCTTTCCGACAAGGGGATCAAAAGTCAGCCACCCGTTATCCCGGGCTATTCCAATAATCTTCCTGAAGCAGCTCATATATTTGGTCAGCGTATTCTGAGACAACCTCCTTACTATCCGCAGATGCATTTCAAAAGCATCAATAAACTCGCCGTTCAACTCATTGAAGGAAATATCCTCTTTCTTGTAAAATTCATGGATTACGGTTTCCAAAGATTCATAACAGTTCCCATAGCGGGAAAGGGTGGACTTCTGGTATTCCTTGCCGATTAATGCTGTCCAGTCCTCCATGTACTTCCTCATCGTACCCAGCACGGTACGCCGTTCCTCTTTAGAGAACAGCTTCACCAAAAGATGTTTAGGGGTTATCAAAGCCTCCTGACACAAAAGTTCCTTGTGAATTTGATATAAACGGACTGTCAGCGACTCAATATAGCTGTTCAGTTCCACCGATGTCCGGTCCTTTCCCTTGCTGCGGCCCTTGGTGTTATTCCATAATTTGATTGGAACAGAACGCTGGATTCGGATTTCATCCTGCTGCCCATTAACTGTCACACGAAGAAAAATCGGTGCCTCGCCGTTTTTTAATAATTTGCTCTTGCGTATGAAGAACAAAACTTTCATTGATTCCTGTTTCATACTGCTCTTAATTTACATTGTAAAATTAATAAGTAAGGAACAGACAAATCCTACTCAAAAACATGAAAATCAATGAAGTATGATGTATATCAGGGGCTTTTTATATGGCCTTAAAAAAAGCCCCTGAATTTGCACCTGACATACTTCATAGAAACGCTATATTTTGCTTCACCTCAAACAAACAAAAAGCTCCAATTCCGTTTGGAATCAGAGCTTTTCCTAATTTTGCTTTCTTGATAAGCGGTCCGGACGGGACTCGAACCCGCGACCCCATGCGTGACAGGCATGTATTCTAACCAGCTGAACTACCGAACCATTTTATAATCAATAATAATTTTGAAAAAGAGGCGGTCCGGACGGGACTCGAACCCGCGACCCCATGCGTGACAGGCATGTATTCTA
>ERZ1036441.184-NODE-184-length-52721-cov-74.436278_pt1 | contig 52721 bp, 57 predicted proteins | sample MGYA00514225_ERZ1036441 | MGnify/ENA primary metagenome ERZ1036441 (study PRJEB33795, sample SAMN09464925) | human gut metagenome | host: Homo sapiens | place: USA: Stanford, California | collected 2016-08 | study: EMG produced TPA metagenomics assembly of the... | reverse complement strand
TGAAAGCGATAAAAGAAGAGCTTTTGGCTATTAAACGCGAATTGGATGGACGGGAGTAGAATAACGTTGATCGATAATGAATGTGTCGATCAATGTTATTCTTCTACGCGGCTCACCTGTTTGATATTCTGTATTTTCTTCAGATTGTTACAGATGGTTTTCACATCATCCACGTCATGTACCCATAACTGAATTTTTCCTTCAAAGATACCATCTTCGGTTTCGATGGTTAGCTTACGGATATTTACATTGAGTTGTCTGGAGATAACCTGGGTGACTTCATTCAAAAGTCCCATGCTGTCTATACCTTTTATATATATATATACCAGGAAAGATAGTTCTTTGTGTGTATCCCATTCTGTTGCTAATATACGGTTGCCATAACTGCTCTTCAGTTTGGCGGCAACAGGACATTGGCGTTTGTGGATAATGATCCGGTCGTTTTCATCCACATATCCCAATACGTCATCACCGGGAATAGGATGGCAACATTCGGCCATGATATATTTCTTCTGCAAACTTTCTTCCGTCAGTTTGAGCACTTGCTTCGGATTGATTTTTTCTTTTTCTTGCGGCTCTTTTTCTTCTTGCTTCTCTTTATTGTTGCCGAAAGAGAAAGTCAGATATTTCTTCCAGTTACTGGTTTGCTTTTCTTTCAGTTCATTCTTGTCCGCTTCTCCCAGAATGATTGCTTTACTGCCAATGGCAGCCAACAATTCTTCTTCATTTTTTGCATTATGCAGTCTACGCAGCTTCTCGATAACGGCTTCTTCAGGGCGGATTTCCTCTTTTTTCAAAAACTCGTTAAGGATTTCTTCACCTATCTTCTGGTTTGCTTTACGCTCTTTGCGGAGGATGGCTGCAATCTTGGCACGGGCACGGGCAGTGGTTGCAAAAACTTCCCATTGCGGTTGTACACGTTGCGATTTTGAAGTCAGGATCTCAACTTGGTCACCACTTTGCAATTTATGGCTTAACGGAACTAATTTGTGGTTGACTTTGGCACCAATACAATGGCTGCCAATATCCGTATGCAGGGAAAACGCGAAGTCGAGAGCCGTAGAATTCTGCGGCATAGTCTTCAGTTCACCTTTGGGAGTGAACACAAATATTTCAGAAGCAAATAAATTAAGTTTGATGGTATCCAGAAAATCAATGGCATCCGGTTGCGGATCATCCAATATCTCCTTAATGGTTTTCAACCATTTTTCCAACTCTCCTTCATCTTCGCTGCCTCCTCCTTCTTTGTATTTCCAGTGAGCGGCGAAACCTTGTTCGGCAACGTCATTCATTCGTTCACTACGAATCTGGACTTCAATCCATTGTCCGTTATTACCCATCAGGGTGACATGCAATGCCTGATAACCATTTGCTTTAGGATGGCTCACCCAGTCGCGCAGACGGTCCGGATGAGGCTTGTATATCTTGGAGATGGAAACGTAAATGTCGAAACAGTCGTTGAGCTCTTCTTCCTCATTGCGTGGTTCGAAGATGATTCGAACAGCCAGCAAGTCAAATATTTCTTCGAAAGGAACATGCTTGGTCTGCATCTTGTTCCAGATGGAATAGATTGATTTTACGCGGGCAAGTATCCGGTATTTTAATCCCATCTTATCCAGTTGTGTACGGATGGGGGCAGTGAAGTCGTTGAAAACCTTGTCGCGTTCGGCAGCTGTGGCATTCAACTTCTCTTCTATTTCCGCATATTCTTCGGGATGTTCATATTTGAAACTTAGATTCTCAAGCTCTGTTTTTATTTTATAGAGGCCCAGACGGTTGGCGAGTGGCGCATAGATGTAAAGCGTTTCGCCTGCAATCTTATATTGCTTGTTGGGCAACATGGAACCGAGGGTACGCATGTTGTGCAAACGGTCGGCTATCTTGATAAGAATTACCCGGATATCGTTCGACATGGTGAGCAGCAACTTCTTGAAGTTCTCTGCTTGTGCTGAAGCACGGTCACCGAAAATTCCGCCGGATATCTTGGTCAGTCCGTCTACAATTTGGGCAATCTTCGGGCCAAAGATATTCTCAATGTCTTCTACTGTGTAATCAGTGTCTTCTACCACATCATGCAGCAGGGCTGCACAAATGGAAGTAGAACCAAGTCCGATTTCATTACACACAATGCTGGCAACAGCAATCGGGTGCATAATATAAGGTTCGCCCGAACGACGTTTGATACCTTTATGCGCCTGATTGGCGAAGTTGAAAGCCTTCGTAATGATTTCAACTTTCTTGCGATGTTTAGTGTTGAGATAATCATTCAGTAGTTCGTGGAACGCTTGATTGATCATCTCTTCATCACTTATTTCTTTGGGGGGCAGATTATCCATAATTGTTATCCTTTCACTTGCTTAGTTCTGCAAAAATAAGCAAATTTCCGAACGATGCAAGCAGGAAGCTGTTTATTTGTATATTTTCAATCGTTTTCCTGCTGCAATTTTGGTGTTGGACATTCCATTCCACCTTTGTATATCCTTAATTGTGACGCCATACTTACCGGCGATGGTTGACAAAGTGTCTCCACTTTTTATTGTGTAGTAGGTCAGTTTGCCTTTACCGGCAACGGCTGTTGTCGTTTTGCGGGTTGAGGGGGTGATTTCCTTAACAGCAACGGTTTTCCGGTTGCGGAACAATTCGTCGGCGCGATGTGCATAGATTGTGTCTTGCTTATCTATAAAGGTACTGATAGCATCGATAGGAAGTCTTAAAGTATAAGGCTTGCTGTCACCCGGAATCATTTGCTTCTTATATTGCGGATTCAAGCTCTTGATTTGATCCAAAGGTACGTTGCAAAGATCAGCAATCTGTTCGAAGTGCAGATTTTTGTTCACTTGTACTGTGTCGGTACTTGCCGGGATATTTGTTTCCATCGGACAAATATTATGGTCACAATAGTAAGTCATCACATAATTAGCGGCGATAAAGGCAGGTACGTAACCACGTGTCTCTTTAGGCAGGTAATTATAAATTTTCCAGTAATCCGTTTCGCCATTGGCACGGCGGATTGCCTTGTTGATAGTACCGGGCCCACAGTTATAAGCAGCAATCACAAGATTCCAGTCTCCATAGATATCGTACATTTCTTTGAGATAACGTGCGGCAGCCCAAGTTGCTTTAATCGGGTCGCGTCGTTCATCTACCAGGCTGTTTGATTCCAAGCCATAGATCTTACCTGTACCGATCATAAATTGCCACAGACCGGAAGCGCCTGCGCGCGACACGGCAGAGGGGTTCAGTGCAGATTCGATAATCGGGAGATATCTAAGTTCCAGTGGAAGTCCGTATGCATCCAATGCTTCTTCAAAAATCGGCATATAGAAGTTGCAGGCACTCAACATGAAAGAAACCTGATTGCGCAAGCGTCCTGCATACATATCGATGAATTTGCGGATAATATCATTATAAGGCATTTCCATGATAGCCGGAATGCGTGACAAGCGGTCGATATAGACAGAGTCGCTGAATAAAGGGTTGATTTCAGCTGTACTGCAATCTTTGCCTAAGTCAATATAATTTTTGGCTTTCCAGTCGTTCAACAGACTGTCAAGTGGATATGTCATACTTTTAGGCAGGTCGATGCTTTCTTTGCGTTCAGTTCCATTTTCACGAATCACTACATCTACACTTTGCGCTTTTACCTGCGACGTTGCCACCAGTAAAAGAAAAATAATCGAACAATAGTTAACTAATTTCTTCATGCTTCAATAATAAGATCAATCTAAATTGTGTTTTTAAAATCGTAATACGCATTGCAGACCAACCGACTTGCTTTTTAAACTGCTGGAGCGGAACTGGTTGTTATTGTCGATTACAGCCGGTTCTACTTTCATACTCAAGTCGGGGGTTATATCGAAGTTAGACAACTCTGCATCTACATAAGCGTCGATGATAGAGATCAGGTAAACTCCGATAAAAGCAAATATACTAAGGTCCCGATAACGACGGAACATATCTTTTCTTCGTTTTAGTGTGTTTTTTAGCTGCTCCTCATTATAAGTGGAGTTCGGGGGCAACAAATCTTCGTAACTTTTCGTATTCGGATTGCTGTCCATAATGTCCAGATAGGCTTGCGAATAGTCTTTGTACATCTTACCGTTCCAACTTAAGGCGTAAGCACAACCAGCAAATCCTCCATATATAATAGGTAATTTCCAGTATTTACGGTTGTAAATCTGTCCTCCACCGGGGAATACGACTGCCAGCCATGTTGCTTTGGTCGGATTCGGGATAAATATTTTCTTGTTAATATCTTGAGCAGGTGGCGGCACAGTGTCGGTCTTTACAACAATGGAGGCAGGTTGCTCTATCTTTTTCAGCTCTTTTTTATTGGCTGCATCCAAGCTGTCCGCTATCTGTATTTTAGCAGCTGACAAACTGTCGATGGCCGGAAGTTCTTTGGATGGTATGATTTGGATAGAATCCTTCTTCACCGAGTCCTGTATAATCGGATCACGATGCCTTCGTGCACGGGCTTTCGGCGCTTCGCGCTGTATGATTGTTGTATCTTTCCGTGCCGGAGTAACAGTGGATTGTGCATACACATCAATCCCTGCCACCTGTAAAAAACAGAGAAGCAGGGCGCTGACTAGTAACTGATATTTCTTACTTTTTCTTGTCATTTACTTCTTTAGCGTATCGAAGATTTCCATGATACGTTCCAGTTCCTCCTCGTTACCGAAAGGAATACTGATCTTGCCTTTTCCCTTTTCAGAGCAGGTGAGTTGTACCTTGGTGTTGAAAAAGCCGGAGAGTTGTTGCTTCAATAAGTTGAATTCTTCAGGAAGTTTACCACGTTTGGGTGTTATTTTCCGTGTGCCGCTTTTCACAGCTTCTCCTTCGCTTAATGATTTAACAATTTCTTCTACTTTGCGGACTGAATATCCGTGTTCTTGTATTTCTTCGAATATTTTAACTTGTAGTTTAGGGTCGCCTAATGAAATCAGTGCACGGGCATGTCCCATGTCCAACTGCTTGTTTTGCAGGGCCATCTGTATCGGAGCCGGCAATTTCAGTAAGCGCAGGTAGTTGGCGATCGTCGTTCGTTTCTTTCCGATACGTTCGCTAAGACGTTCCTGTGTCAGTTCGTACTGATCGAGCAGATGCTGGTAAGCAAGTGCGATTTCTACGGCATTCAGGTCTTCACGCTGGATATTTTCAATCAGCGCCATTTCCATCATGTTTTCGTCGTCGGCAGTGCGTATATAAGCAGGGATCGTTTTCAGTCCTGCTCTTTGTGACGCACGATAACGACGTTCTCCCGCGATGATCTGATACTCATCGTCCGAGAGTTTGCGTAAAGTGATAGGTTGGATGATACCGATTTCCGCAATGGAATCAGCCAGTTCCTGCAATGCTGTTTCGTCAAACTCACGGCGGGGCTGGTTAGGATTGACAGTAATCTTTGCCAGCTCTATTTCATTAATGGAAGAAGACCCTTCGGTTTTCACATCATCCATTGAGAGCAAGGCGTCGAGACCACGTCCTAATGCATTTCTTTTTTGTGTTGCCATATCTTCTTCTTTCTTTTATTTATTTCGGTTGATAATCTCTTTAGCAAGAGCCAGGTGGTTTTTGGCGCCGGTAGATTCCGCATCGTAAAGGATGGTCGGGACACCGTAGCTGGGAGCCTCGCTCAATTTCACATTTCGTTGAATAACGGTGTTGAACACCAGTTCCTGGAAATGACGTTTCACTTCGTCGTAAATCTGATTAGCCTGACGCAGACGAGAGTCATACATTGTCAGTAAGAAACCTTCGATTTCTAAAGCCGGATTCAGTTTCGACTTGATGATTTTGATGGTATTCAACAATTTGCTGATACCTTCAAGAGCAAAATATTCAGCTTGAACGGGGATAATCACGGAGTCGGCTGCCGTCAGGGCATTGATCGTGATCAGTCCTAATGAAGGCGAACAGTCTATCAGGATATAGTCATATTCTTTCTTCAAAGGTGTGAGTACTTCTTTTAGTATCTTTTCTCGGTTTGGGAGGTTCAGCATTTCAATCTCTGCTCCTACGAGATTGATGTGCGAAGAGATTACTTTCAAAGAATCAATCTCCGTATCAAGGATAGCGTCCTGTACGTTGGCTCTGTCAATAATACATTCATAGATAGTGCATTCCGACTGCTTGATGTCTACTCCCAGACCGGAAGAGGCATTAGCTTGCGGGTCGGCATCTACTACGAGTACCTTTTTTTCCAGTGTAGCAAGTGAAGCTGCGAGATTAATCGTAGTCGTTGTCTTTCCTACACCGCCTTTTTGATTGGCCAAAGCAATAATTTTTCCCATATTCTCTAAATTTATTGGCAGCGAAATAAGTGATAAATCCTTAGAGCGCCTACGAAAAAAGAGAAACTTTGCAATTTCTGTTGATAAGTCGCCTGTTTTGTTAATAACTGTCGGACGAAACGGTTACCAAACTTCGACAGGTTCATCATCTACCTTTCTCTTTATGAGCTTGCAAATATACATATTTATATTGGATATTTATTTCTTTTTTTGCTCGCTTGCAGAAGATTAAGATTTGTAAACGGGTAGGAGTGGGGGTGAAAGAGACTTTTCGATCTGATGCGGGGAGGTGTTTGGTGGTACGGCTTCTTTTTGTTACTTTTGTGCGAATATAAAAAAGGAAAGGATTGAATATATGGAAAAAGAGAAGCCGTTGATACTTGTTTCGAATGACGATGGCGTGATGGCTAAAGGTATTAATGAACTGGTGAAGTTTCTTCGCCCTTTGGGTGAGATTATAGTGATGGCACCTGATGCTCCGCGTTCCGGTAGTGGGTGTGCACTGACGGTGACGCAGCCGGTTCATTACCAGTTAGTAAAGAAGGAAGTGGGCTTGACTGTTTATAAATGTTCGGGAACACCGACTGATTGCATCAAATTGGCACGAAACACAGTGCTCGACCGGACTCCGGATCTGATAGTCGGCGGTATCAATCATGGAGATAACTCTGCCACCAACGTACATTATTCCGGTACAATGGGAGTGGTTTTTGAAGGCTGTTTGAATGGAATCCCTTCTATTGGCTTCTCCTTGTGCAATCATGCACCCGATGCTGATTTTGAAGCTGCCGGACCTTATATCCGCAATATCGCTTCTATGATCTTGGAAAAAGGACTTCCTCCTTTAACTTGTCTGAATGTAAACTTTCCCGATACAGCCAATATAAAAGGAGTGAAAATCTGTGAGCAGGCGAAAGGACATTGGACGAATGAATGGACTGCCTGTCCCCGTTTGAATGATCCAAACTACTTTTGGCTGGCCGGTGAATTTGCCGATTATGAACCTGAAAACGAGAAGAACGATCATTGGGCTTTGGCAAATGGTTATGTTGCTATCACCCCAACTACGGTTGACGTGACGGCTTATCACTTTATGGACGAACTTAATAAATGGTTTAATTAGTTGAAATTTGAAAGTTGAAAAAGAAAGTATGACGCCCTGTTAGTCATCTATCCCTACCAACTCTCAACTCTCAACTCTCAACTCTCAACTCAATGAAGTATTATCTGATTGTCGGTGAAGCTTCCGGCGACTTGCACGCCTCTCATCTGATGGCTGCCTTAAAGGCAGAAGACCCGCAGGCTGATTTCCGTTTTTTCGGAGGTGACTTGATGGCGGCTGTCGGAGGAACGATGGTGAAGCATTATAAGGAGTTGGCGTACATGGGCTTTATCCCTGTATTACTCCATCTGCGCACTATCTTTGCAAATATGAAGCGTTGCAAAGAAGACATTGTTTCCTGGGAGCCGGACGTTGTTATTCTGGTAGATTATCCGGGATTCAATCTTGATATTGCCAAGTTTGTTCATGCAAAGACACAGATACCGGTTTACTATTATATTTCTCCGAAGATATGGGCGTGGAAAGAATATCGTATCAAGAATATAAAACGAGATGTAGATGAGCTTTTCTCCATCCTTCCTTTTGAAGTGGAATTCTTTGAAGGAAAGCATCAATACCCCATTCACTATGTAGGAAACCCTACCGTGGATGAGGTGGCGGCCTATCAGGCAGCTCATCCGAAAAATAAGGAGCACTTTATTGCGGAGAATCAATTGGAGGATAAGCCGATTATTGCTCTTCTTGCCGGTAGTCGGAAACAGGAAATCAAAGATAATCTGCCGGATATGTTGAAGGCTGCTTCCGCTTTTCCTGATTATCAGCTTGTCTTGGCCGGTGCACCTGCCATTGCTCCCGAGTATTATAAACAATATGTAGGAGAAGCGAAAGTGAAAATCATTTTCGATCAGACTTATAGCCTGTTGCAGCATGCAGATGTAGCTTTAGTTACTTCGGGTACAGCTACGCTTGAGACGGCATTGTTTCGTGTTCCTCAAGTGGTTTGTTATTACACTCCGATCGGGAAAGTGGTTTCTTTTTTGCGGCGTCATATCCTGACAGTGAAATTTATTTCGTTGGTAAATTTGATTGCCGACCGTGAAGTAGTCAAAGAACTGGTGGCAGATACGATGACCGTGAAGAATATGCAGAGCGAATTGAGAAATATCATTGAAAATGAAGTATATAGAAATGAGATGCTTTCGGGGTATGAATATGTAGCCGAACGGTTAGGACCTGCCGGTGCTCCCCGTCATGCAGCTCGTGAAATGCTGCGTTTGTTGAAAAAATAACTTTCTTTTTCTGAATAAACGTAAAGCCGATGCAGTAAATGCACGGCTTTTTTATTTATAAAGCAGAAGACTAAAATAAAGAAAGGAAAAAGATATGAAAAAATTTAAGTGGCTTTTAGGAATCTTATTATTGGCATTAGTGCCAATGTTGCAATCATGTGATGATGATGGTTATTCTATTGGAGATTTCAGCTGGGACTGGGCGACTGTTCGTGCAACCGGTGGAGGAGGATATTATTTGGAAGGTGATAATTGGGGGGTGATTGATCCGGTTGCTACTTCTATTCCTTGGTTTAAACCGGTGGACGGTGAACGTGTTGTGGCTTTTTTCAATCCTTTGTATGACATGGAGGGAGGAAAAGGAGTTCAGGTGAAGATGGAGGGCATACAGGAACTGTTGACAAAAGAAGTGGAAGATATGTCGACAGAGGAAGAAGCGGAAGAATTCGGAAATGATCCTATTCTGATTTATCAGGGTGATATGTGGTTGGGAGGAAAGTTCCTGAACGTAATTTTCCGCCAGGAGTTGCCTCGTTCGGAGAAACATCGTATCAGTCTTGTGCAAAATAAGATGGAACCGGGAGAGCCGGGCGAACCGTCAGAACCGGGAACATTGAATGTGGATGAAGATGGTTATATACATTTGGAACTGCGTTATAATACGTATGAGGATGTGACTGACTATTGGGGATGGGGACGAGTTTCTTATAATCTGGAAAAGTTCTTCCCTACGCCGAAAGATTCCTGGGTAGCACCCAAAGGTTTTAAGGTGACGATAAATTCAAGAGAACATGGGGAAGGAAGAGTGATTGTGCTTGATCTGGATCATCCGGTCGGTGTACCGGAAGCAGCAAAGGATGTTCATTCCACTTCTTCGATCCGATAACCTAACTATGATTTACTGTGTGTGAAAAAGGTCGGGATGCTTCAGTAGAAGTTCCCGACCTTTTGTATTTTGTTTCAGTTCTAATCGATTGAGAAAGAATCCCCCGTTAGAACCATGTTAATGCATATAGATAAACGACTGCTGCCGGTATAGCCATCAGAGAACTGTCAAAGCGGTCGAGCATCCCACCGTGTCCCGGAAGAATGGTTCCCGAATCCTTAACGTGCAACTGGCGTTTCAATAACGACTCCGTCAGGTCGCCCCATGTACCGAATATAACAACCGCCAGTGCCAGTCCTGCCCATTCAATCATTGACATAAATGGGAAGTAGTGAGCGAGTATAAAAGATACTCCGATTGCTACCACTCCGCCGCCGATAGAACCTTCCCATGATTTCTTGGGAGAGATACGTTCAAATAACCGGTGTTTGCCGATCAATGAACCGATGCAATAGGCTCCCGTGTCATTCAGCCAGAGGAAAATAAAGATAGATAGCGGTAGGATAGGATTGTAACTTACGCTACTGTATTCTGATCCCGGATCGTTATGGAATGCTAATACATTCAGCAAAGCAAAAGGTAGTCCGATATAAAGTTGGCTAAGCATAGAATAAGCCCAGTTAAGTACCGGGTTTTCCTTTTTCAGATACAACTCGCTAATCATCATGTAAAGCAATAAAAGCACATACGGGATGAATATCTTCGAATCGGCCGCATCAATGCAGAATCCCATGATTGCAAGGAATAGGTAAGCCCCGCCGAGCATATTAATAGTCTTGTTTATCTTCACTCCTTCTGCGCGCATATTTACCAGCTGCCCGAACTCATAAATGGTCAGTGCGCTGATAGCGGTAAACAGAATACCAAAGCTGAATGCGTCATAAAGGATGCACCCCACCAAGATGGCAACGAAGAGTACACCCGTAATAGCTCGTTTTATGAAATTATTAATCAAAATCTATTCGTTTTAATTAGTTGGACCCGTTAGCTTCTTCTTCATTGGATTTACCCTCTACGGTAACTTTGCCCTCCACAGTAACCTTTTTACCTTCTGCGGCAACTTTGGTGTCTATGGGTGCTTGTTCTTCCTTTGCGGTATTTTCAGCTTCCTCTTCTTTGATTTCCTTTTCTTCTTCTTTCAGCTTTTGGGCAAGTTCTCTTTCAGCTCTTGCGGCATCCTGGCTTTCTTTAGCAGCCATGATTTCTTCTGAACGGGAAGCCCAGGGGCGTTTACCGAAGATGCGTTCAACGTCTTCCGCGAAGATTACTTCTTTGTCAATCAGTAATTGCGTCAGTTCGTTGTGTCCTTCTTTATTCTCCGACAGAATTCTCTTGGCACGGTCATACTGCTCGTTTACCATTCTCTTGACTTCTTCGTCAATCAATTCGGCTGTCTTTTCGCTGTATGGACGGTTGAAAGAATATTCATCGTTGTTGTAATAACATAAGTTCGGCAGCTTGTCGCTCATACCTAAATAAGCAATCATGCCGTATGCCTGCTTAGTCACCCTTTCCAGGTCGTTCATGGCACCTGTTGAGATGCGGCCGAGGAATAAATCTTCAGCGGCGCGTCCTCCCAAAGTAGCACACATTTCGTCCAGCATCTGCTCCTTGGTAGTGATCTGACGTTCTTCCGGCAGATACCAGGCAGCTCCTAATGCACGTCCGCGAGGAACGATTGTGACTTTAATCAATGGGTTGGCATATTCCAACAACCAGGAGATAGAGGCGTGTCCTGCTTCATGCAAAGCGATGGAACGTCTTTCTGCTTCCGTTGTAATCTTGGTTTTCTTTTCCAGACCACCGATGATGCGGTCTACCGCATCTAGGAAGTCCTGCTTGCTTACGAATTTCTTCCCGTGGCGGGCAGCGATCAGTGCAGCCTCATTGCAGACATTGGCAATATCCGCACCCGAGAATCCCGGTGTCTGACGTGCCAGCAAGTCCACATCTACACTATCGTCTATTTTAATCGGGCGCAAATGCACGCCAAATACTTCTTTACGTTCGTTCAAGTCGGGCAGATCCACGTGTATCTGACGGTCAAAACGTCCTGCACGGAGCAGTGCCTTGTCGAGTACGTCTACACGGTTGGTAGCAGCAAGGATAATCACACCGCTATTGGAACCGAAACCGTCCATTTCTGTCAGCAACTGGTTCAATGTGTTTTCGCGTTCGTCATTTCCTCCCATTGCAGGGTTCTTGCCACGGGCACGTCCTACGGCATCAATCTCATCAATAAAGACGATACAGGGAGCTTTTTCTTTAGCCTGTTTAAATAAGTCGCGAACACGGGATGCACCTACACCCACAAACATTTCCACGAAGTCGGAACCTGCCAATGAGAAGAAAGGCACATTCGCTTCGCCGGCCACAGCTTTGGCAAGCAATGTTTTACCGGTTCCCGGAGGGCCTACCAGCAATGCTCCCTTGGGTATCTTACCTCCCAAATCCGTATATTTCTGCGGTTCCTTTAAGAACTCTACGATTTCCTCCACTTCTTGTTTCGCTTCGGCCAGTCCCGCTACATCTTTAAATGTAATCTTGATGGCTCCGCCTTTTTCAAAAAGCTGGGCTTTGGATTTTCCTACATTAAATACGCCGCCGGGGCCACCACTACCGCCTCCGCTCATACGGCGCATGAAGAATATCCATAACGCAACCAGCAAGACAAGCGGGAGTACCTGAATCAGAATTGCGGGGAAAATATCCGATTTGGGCGGATAGTCGGATGAACCGTCAAAATGACCGGCTTCCTTTTCTGCCTGCAAAAACTCTTCCAGTTTATCGGTAGACGGGGTTCTACTTGTAATGACAGGGTTGCGTCCCACCTTGGTAGAGTCAGCTCCAAAAACAGCCCCTACGGCAGTCGGTTTGAGGAAAGCTTCGATTGATTTGTCTTCATAACCCAATACTTTGCTGACATAACCCTTTTTTACATAGTCCTGAAACTCGCTGTAAGTTACAGCTTTGCTTCCTGCTCCTTTTGAATCACTGCCCCACCAGAGGCCGAGAAGCATAAGGGCAATAATCATATACATCCAGTTCAGGTTGAACTTCGGCATATTAACCTTATTGTTAGGTTTATTGCTATTGTTATTATTGCTATTATTATTGTCCATAATCATTAATTAGTCTAGATCGGGGATTTGAGTAAGTTTGGCATCTGCCCAGAGGTGCTCAAGATTATAAAAAGCTCTTGTCTCCGGCAAAAAAACGTGTACCAATACATCGGCATAGTCCATAGCTACCCATTCTGCATTTCGGAGTCCGTCGATTGCATAAGGCTTGCTGTCCGCACCTTTGCGTGTAAATTCCTTGATTGAATCTACTATTGCACTCACTTGACTGGGAGAATTTCCCTGACAGATAACGAAATATTTACAGATGGTATCTTCTATGCTGGTTAAATCGGCAACAACTATCTTTTTACCTTTTTTCTCTTGAATTCCTTCTTTTATTTTTTCAATTAATACTTTAGTATCGTTCATTCCTGTAATTGAGATTAATAATTCATGTTCTCTATTTGTTTATAACAAAAAAAGGCAACCCTTTGTTTCTGATAATAAACGTGATATTTTTGACAAATATACGCTGATTTATTGGATACAAGAAAGTTATCCCTCAATTTTTGTGTTTTTTAGTGGAGATACTTTTGTTTGGAAAGCTTATTTGGACATTTTTGCAAAAAAAATATCGGATTTGTTTTGAATTCCCAAAATATTTGTATCTTTGCACCCGCAAACGAAAATCATTGGGCTATGGTGTAATGGTAACACTACAGATTCTGGTCCTGTCATTCCTGGTTCGAATCCAGGTAGCCCAACAAAACACCAGCTTTTTACTGACAAAAACCCGCTAAAAATGCAATTTTAGCGGGTTTTTTTGTGCTTTGACAAATACCATCCGAAAAAAGTTGACGCTAATTCGGTGGCTAATTCGGTGACACGAATGCTCTTTTTTGATATTTTTTTGAGTGGTTCTCAAAAAAAATAACGATGAGCCAAAAAAAGCAAACTTTCAATGTTCTTTTCTGGATAAGGAAAGGAAGAACGAATGAAAAACTGTCACCTCTTTCATGTCGGGTTACGATTTCGGGACAAAGATACGAAATTCCCACGAAACTATACCTACGGTCTGAATCATGGTCGGTAGTTGCGCAAAAGTCACTTGGTAAGACCGCCAATGACAAAGAAGCCAACCGGTATATCGAAGATTTGAAAATCACGATCGAAGATACCGTTACCAAAATCAGACAGAAAAACTACCCTCTCAACATTGAGAACTTCAAACTCATGTTTCAGACACAGGATAATGAGTTCTCTACCATCAGCACACTGTTTGATTACCATGAAATCATGGAGAAGAAAAATCTCCGTGCCAGTACATTTGTCGGCTATCACGTAACGAAGAAACACCTGCTCAACTTTATACGTATCAAATACCATGTCTCTGACTATGATTTGACCGCCATTGACAAAGCTTTCGTTTATGAGTTTTACGCCTATCTGCAAGGCTATAAGAGGGAAGGGGAGACCGTATGCGCTGTCAATGGTGCATTGAAGCATATCCAGCGTTTCAAAAAGGTGATGAATGTCGCCCTGCAAAACGAATGGATAAGCCGGAACCCTGTCTGCCTGCTCAACGCCAAGAAAACGAAAGTAGAAAGAGGATTCCTGTCCGAAAAGGAACTGAAGAGCATCGAGGAAGTCCCTTTGCCCGTCAACCTCTCCATCGTGAGGGACGTGTTTGTATTTGCTGTCTACACCGGACTGTCATTTGTCGACATCAGTAACCTGACGAATGAAAATATAAATGTCGGTATCGACAAAAGCTTGTGGCTGAACTACTATCGTCAGAAAACGGACATACACGCCATGCTGCCTTTATTGCAACCTGCTGTCTGTATATTAAAGAGGTATGAAGCATACCACAAAGGAAAACGGACTAATCATGTATTCCCGGTACCGCCCAACCAGGTGGCAAACCGATACCTGAAAAAAGTGGCCAAGGAAGCGGGAGTAGAGAAAAATATTACCTTCCACTGTCTAAGACATTACGAATTGTCTTTATCGCTGAATTTGAATAGTTTGCAAAGATTCGTTTCTTGATGGGTAACGATTTAGAAACAAGCGAAGTTCTGTATTTTACCTCGTTTTGCATTAAATCAAAAGAACACTTTTTCTAAATGCAAATATAATACTATTTTTTGAAAAAACATACTTTTGTGGGTAACTAAATTCAGCGAATTATGGACTATGATTGCTGAAATTTATACTTCAATCCATATTCTTCCAGTTTGTTGTACAGCGTCGTACGTCCTATCCCGAGCAGTTCGGCGGCAACCTTGCGGTTACCGTTCGCCTGCTTCAACGCGCGTAAGACACGCTCCTTGTCTTCCGCATCGCTGCGCAGGGCGAAGCTGACAGGTGAGGTCGCCCTCGTCACGGCAAGTTCCAGATGCTCTTTCGTGACAAGACCCGTCTGTGCCTGCAACACCGCGCCCATGATTTTCTGACGAAGCTCGCGCACATTGCCCGGCCACGCATGGGTCAGCAATGTCTTGCGGGCTTCCCCGTCAAAGCCGATGACATCGCATTCCAGTTCCCGGTTCGCAATTTCACGGAAGAACTCAGCCAGCGGCATGACGTCCTCCTGACAATCGCGCAACGGCGGGACGGTTATCTCGAAGTCATGCAGACGGTACAACAAGTCCTGCCGGAAACGCTTTTCATGGACCGCCTTCTCCAGATCCTCGTTGGTGGCGGCGATGATGCGGACATTGAAACTCCGGTCAGACTTGTCGCCAACGGGACGGAACCGCCGTTCCTGTATGGCTCGCAGAAGCATCTGCTGGGTTTCCGGTGCGAGGTTGCCCACCTCGTCTAAGAACAGCGTACCGCCTTCCGCCTCGTGGAAATAACCTTTCTTGGCACTGTCCGCACCGGTGAACGCCCCTTTGACGTGTCCGAAGAACGCCGACGGCGCAAGTTCTTTGGTAAGCGAACCGCAATCCACCGCCACGAAAGGCTTGCCTGAACGTTTGCTTTTGTCATGCAGATGGTGGGCGATATGCTCCTTGTCCGTGCCGTTCTCTCCGAAGATCAGCACACTCATATCGGTGGGGGCTACCAGCCTTATCCGGTGCATGATTTTCTGGAAGGCGGAACCGTCACGGGCAAAGACGGGCATACGGCTCCGTCCAACACTGTGTTCTTTCAATATGGTGCGGAGTAATGGGACAAGTTTGTCCTCAACCAACTGTTTGGGTATATAATCCAACGAGCCGAGTTTCATACTTTCCACAGCCGTATGCACTTCGGCATAGTCGGTCATGATGATGAACGGCTGCGTCATGCCTTCCTTGCGCATCCAACGCAACAGGTCGATACCGTTGCCGTCGGGCAGACGCAAATCAGAAACTACTATATCATTGTCAGCGGCTTGTTGCAGAAGTTTCTTCGCTGTCGAGAGGTGGAAAGCCTGCACGGTACGGAATCCCTCCCGCACCAGCAGGTTGCAGACAAATTCGCAATACACGATATTATCTTCCACCACGATGATTTTTGTTTTATCCATTGTTGTATTTTCTCCTTTCTTCTTTTGCCAGCCGGATAATCTCCGAACCCTTATCCTGCACGACTGTCAATATGTTATGTATCGCCTCCCAATCGGGTGTATCCTTACAATGAAGCAGTTTATAAAGTTCCCTTAACGGCTGGTCTGCACGTAATATCTCCCACGAGCTGCGCAAGTGGTGTATAAGGGCATCCAGCCCTTGAAGGTCTTTCCGCCGTTCCGCATCTTTGACCGCCTGTATTTCCTTTTCAGTTTCCGTTATCAACTTCTCCAGCATGACGGATTCATTGCCGTAGGATAGCAGGGATGTGAAATCCGGTTTTTCATTTTGCACCACATTCATGGCGCATTTATCTGAAACCTCCATCAGCTCCGATATGGAGAACGGTTTGAGCAGGCAATCGGCAAATCCACGTTCCATAAGTTCCTCCTTGCTGCAACTACCCGAAGCGGTTGTTACGATAATTGGAATGGTCCTTGAATTGCCCACATTGGAGGTGCGTAGCAGTTCCAACAGCTCGAAGCCGTTTATATCCGGCATATTCAAATCGGTCAGAAGCAGACTGTATTCTTTCCGGCGTATCATTTCCATCAGTTCCGCCGCATTGGTACAGGTATCGCAGTGTATCCCTTCCTGTACATACATTTCTTTCAGCATAAGGAGCAGTACCTCGTCATTGTCAATGGCAATCACATTATGGAATACATGGTTACAATGAATCTGTGTTTGATTTATCTGTTCCGGTAGTTCCTCAACTGTCTGCATAGGAATTTCCACTGTGAAGCGGCTTCCTTTACCTTTATCGCTCTCCAGCCGGATTATGCCGCCGAGCATTGTCACAATGCGCTGAACAATGGAAAGACCTAATCCGAAGCCGTCCTTTGCGGCAGCGTTTGACAAACGTTCAAACGCACCGAACACACGTTGCTGTTCATCTTCGGTCATGCCTGTACCCGTATCTTCAACAGTAATTATCAGAACTCCATCGGTATAGTCGGTAGTCAGCGACACACCGCCTTCCTCCGTGAATTTGATGGCGTTTGACAGCAGATTATTTCCGATTTGCAGGATACGTTCTTTATCTGTTTGGACGAGGGCATCCTTGTGACAATGTATCGTCAGAGCCAATCCCTTGTTCATGGCGATTGGCATAAACTCCGTTTCGAGCGTGTGAATGATTGCGGAAATCCTGCACGGAGAAATGTTCGGCTGTTCCTTACCGTTATCCAGACGGAAAAAACTCAATAGGATGTTGAGCATTTCACGCATACGGTCGGAGGACTGCTGAATATTTTGGATATAACCCCCGATTTTATCCGTATTATAATCTTTCCGCATCAGTCCGGCATAACCGGTTATTGCCGTCAGCGGTGTACGTAATTCATGGGTAATGGTATGCACGGCTTTCTTGCGGGAAGCTATCAGTGCCTCGTTCTGTTCAACAGACTGTCTCAACTGTTCTATTAAATCTGCAGTTTCTCGCTTGTATCGTTTGATACGGGTGATATTTCGGTGGATAATTATGTAAGAGATTATCAATAACAAAACAACGAATCCTGTCAAGCCACCTATCTGAATAAACGATTTTTCACGCATGGTGGCTATCTCGTCCTCTCTCTTTTGCAGGTCAGCTTGTATTTTTCCATCTATTTGGCGAATCAAGCTTTTTAACTGACGGTTAAGTTCGGCATTTCGTGCAGCAAGACTGTCAGCGTGTTCCGATAAACGGCGGCTTTGCGCTTGTTGTTCGGCTATCATATTCCGGTTAAGAGAATGGAGCATCGTGGTAGTCACGGTGGGCTTTGCTTCCTCCTTTTTACCAAAGATACCCAAGAAGCCCTTTCGCTTCGGCTTCTTGGGTTGTTCTTGCGTACTTTTATATACGATTTCAGGCACTTGACGGGCTATCTTTTCTTTGAAGCTTTTCTGTTCATCAAGCATCTGTACAATTCGTCGCATTTGTTTTTCTTTATCCTCTAAAAGATAGCGTACACTGTCAATGCGTTCAGACGGGTAGATAGACGTGAAATAATAAAGCATACTATCCAAAGCCATACGCTGCAAATGATAATTTGCAATATCTTTATCTTCCCATTCCAATATTGTTTCTCCTAACAGAGAAAATCCTGTTAAGCGAAAGTTTAATTCATTAACATGTCGGCGCAACTCATCAGTGGTTCGGTTCTCCTTCTCTAATATTTCAAGCTTTTTCCATTCATACTGATAGCAATATATAATCATTCCTATTAGTATGAATATTAGAATATAGCCACATGATATTAGCTTGCGGATTGAAATCATAAATTTAATGAGGTTTGAAGGAGATAAAATCAACAATGTCCTGAAGGACTTCGGGGGAGATTGTTTGCTCGATTGTACCGTATTCCTGTACCGCTCCTGTATGGGCGTGTTGGAAAAGATGATTAAGTCCGGGATAAAGTTTCACGGTCGCTTTCGGGGCGATTCGTTGCATTTGAGGCATATTCAGTTCCGGACGAACTTGTATATCTTTTTCTCCGTATAGTACGAATACCGGGCAATCCGTATCAGCAATGCTTTCCGCCGGTGAAAAACAGATATAGTAATTTAGCCACGGATTATTGTCAGCCGCAATCTTTTTCAGATTGGCTTTCAAAGATGTGTGAACGGGAGTATTCACCCAATTTGCACATATAGCCTCAATATTTTCAACTGCCATATTGTTACCCTCCCTTATTTTCAGTTCATACATCTTGTGCAATGCCTCAACATAATCCGATACAATATTCGCCGGCATGTTGCCCTGTTCCAGCATTGTCGCACTCTGGTCTATCAATACCGAGTCACCTCGAACCGCCTGTGCGCCAATGGCAATAATGAAATTCGGATTTGAGAATAATCCCGAATTGTTATCAGCTCCCAACATGAACGCCACTGCCGCTCCCTCACTATGCCCCAGTATTCCAACATTCTTGAATTTCATTTCTTTACGCAGGTATTCCATTGCTGTTTTCGCATCTCGTGCAAAATCTTCAGTGGTGGCATTTTTGCCGTCGCCGGTTGATTCTCCATATCCTCGGTCATCATATCGTAAGGTTGCAACGCCGTTTCGGGCAAGGTAATCGGCGATGACAGCAAACGGCTTATGTCCGTATATTTCTTCATCGCGGTTTTGCAATCCGCTACCGGTAATCATTACGATAACCGGAGTTGTCTCATTAAAACCTTCAGGTAAAGTAAGTGTCCCAGCGAGAGTAACACTATCTGATAAGTTATTGAAATGCAACTCCTTTATAGTGTATGGATATGGTGGCTTAGGCGTTTGAGGCCGCTTTAATTCCTCAATGCCCGGAAATAATTCAAGATTGGTACTCATTGTTCCTTGTGTGTATTTCCCCATGAGTTTTCCATCTTGTTTTCGTCCGGTAAACGTCAATCCGATGCGTCTAACTGTTACATTTACAGAATCAGCCGAAATGAAATTCACTTCTCCGGCTATTCCGTATGCACCTTGATCCGGAGAATCAAGCATAACTGACGGTTTGCCATCTTCTCCTGTCTTGAAATTGAACACGATCTTTAACTCCACTTGTGGAGTTATCTTCAGCGTACCATGCCATGCACCCGAAATATTATCATCGGAAGCCATGATGTTTAACATGGAACAAGTGGCTAAAATAGTTGCAATTATTATTCTTTTCATCATTGTAAAACTATTGCTTTGTTAGCTCCATTAATATATGACCATACGTATCTTTCAGATACAGCACAGTGTTATTTTTTAGCTCGTATGACTTGACACAGTGTAGATTTGCCTCTATACTTCTTTCCAATTCCATATCATCACAAGAAACTATACCCTCTACTGCCTTTTCAGTCATGGATATGTTGGAGAAGCCCAAAATATTATTATCCTCGACAAAATTGCCTGATATTATGTTACAGTCAGTGGTGCAGACAAATCCGGTGTTATTCAACTGTAAAACGCAGTCCGATTCCTCATTTACATCAGTAAGTTCGTTTGAAGTTGTAACAATGCTGTTGTATTTTTCAAGTCGCCATTTCCCACACAAACTTTCATCCGGTAAATCGTAGCTGATTAGTTCCATCAGAATATGACCTTTATCATCTTTCAACACCAAGATAGAATCGTCTGTAATTTCGTATGATTTGATACAGGGTAGATTAGACACGATACTCCTTTCCACTATCATGTTATCGCAAGCCAGTTCGGTAAAGGATATATCGGAGAATTTCAAGGCGGTTTTACTTTTTTCAAAACTGCCGGAGATAGTATTGCAGTCGGTGGTACAATGGAATACTCCGGTGTTGTCAAATTGCAATACAAAATCACAATTCCCATTTACCTGTGTCAGTCCGTATGACGAAGTGGCAATACAGTTGTATTTCTCAAGTCTCCATTCTATGTACAGGGCATTATCTGACGGAGAATTGCATGAGCCAACCAATATGGCTAATGCAAGCATTATTGCTGTAAGAATGTTTGTTTTCATATCATTTGCGTTTTATTGTCTGACATTTTCGCTTGTTCATTTCCTCTGCATACGCTATTTCTCCGTGTTCCCGTATATAGCTGATACAAGCCGGACGATCAGAGTTGAAGAGCAAAGCGAACACTTTGCTTATAAAGTTGGAATAGATTTTACACTCCCTTACGTCACGCTCGCACTCGGCACAGGTATGATAGCTTTTGCTTATGCAACATTGGCGGATTTTACACCACGATGCTTTCTCGTTGTTCTTGCATCCGGGGCATTTGCCAGACAAGAATTTGCGACACGCTCCACAATACAGCCCACAGGCGGCTATATTGTCTTTACTTACTGTTATACTTTTCATATTCAATGTTTTCTATCTGTATGGTTTTTACCACAGCCATAACATATACCGTCATGAACTGATATGATCCTTCCGCAATCAGAACAAGTCCAACGCTCTTTCTCCCTTTGCAGGAATTTTTCAATACCATTTTCTCTGATAAAGGCAAGATTGCCCATAAGCGATTCTATCATCGGATAGGCGTTGGCATACCAGCACTCCTTATCAACAATCTCCCTGCACGGATATTGAGGACATTCGTCACAGAATCCGTCCGGCAGTGTTTTCCGTATTTCGCACTTTACAATCTTACATATATTGGCGCAATACTCACCTTTGTAACCCTCATTCCGGCAACCAACGCAAGGGCTTTCTTTTCGCAGTGCTTCGCTGCACACAGCACAGTTCAGCCCGCATGGGGCAATCATATTTTTATTCATAATACAGTTTTATTCAATTTGTTAAATTGCGCCCATTACATTTTTTAGGCCGCTGTCTATATGTGAGATAGACCCATACAGTCACGAATCAAGCAATTGTATCCGCACTAATCCAAATTCCGTTCAGTCCCAGATTGAATATTTCAGATACAGGAGATGCCATACTGAAAGTACGGCACACTCCAAGTATCAGATAAGATATTTGTACTATTGGTATTTCTTCCTGTTTTTATTCGCCGTTTGATGACCAATATTCGTTGCATATATAGTAGTTGAACTCCAGCGTGTAGCTTGATTCCGACGGCAGCCCGCTATTTAGTCCGGGGTGGAATTTGGGGAGCATATGCGCCACACGCAGAGCTTCGGCATCAAGTGTCTTGCTTGAGCTTTTAACGATTCGGGCATCCTTTACAACTCCGTCTTTGGCGATGGTAAGCTGCACTACGGCATCCATGTTAAGAACACCGTCTTTGTATGCAGTTTCAGGGAAGGAGATGGTTTTATTGATAAAGGCTCTCAGTTTGTCCTTGCCACCGGGGAAGTTGGGGGCGGTTTCAGTCCTGATGAATGGCACGGCATCGGCCGCGTCGGCTTTCTCCGTGACCACCACATCTGAATTTCTTTCTGTCACACGAATGGTAGAATCGGATTTTTGCGTAATTTTGTAGCGCAGATCCTCCACCGGTGTAGCGGCTGATACCTCGTTGATTACTGCTGACACCGCAGGGGTTGCCAGACCGATTAACGCGAGTGCCATTGCAGGCACCATGACAAAGGCACGCACACGGGCTTTACCTGTCGGTTTGCTTGATAACATCATAGTTATACGTTTTTTAAGTGAACTGTGATTTAGACAGTTGGAAAGAGTAGCGAACCTTGCTCCAACTGTCTTTTTTATTAGAAATATCTGATACTCCTCTCGTTTTATGCCCGATGCAAGCACACGGCTGTCGGCTTCATACTCATGAAGGGTATGAAGCTCATTGCGCAGAAGCCATATAGCGGGACAATACCAAGTGATAATAATCGCTGCCTGCATAAAAAGCAAGTCAATCCAATGGCGACATTCTATATGCGCTTTTTCATGGCATACTATCATCTGCCCGAACTCGTACCAGTCACGTCTTGGCATCATGATATATCCGCACCATGCAAACGGGGCGACGCTGTTATGGCGATGAAGTATAATGCGGCAGTCATCCTGTTTTATATGCTCACCTTTGAGAATGAACAGTGTCAGCCGTACCAGTGAAACAAGGAAATAAATAGTCATGACAATAACTCCTATAAGGTAAAGTGTGACTATATAATCCCATATCGGAGTGATTTGCTCTGATACCGTATTGGCTATATAGGCAACCTCTACCGGATTAAAAGCGATTTCAATATTATTCTCCATAATATCCGCTAACCAAAAGGGATTAAGTATGAAGATGGGGGAAACAAAAGAAAGCGTTATACTGGACAACAACAATATCCTGTTGAACCGGAAACATCCGATATTGGCAAGAACGCATTTGTACACCGCCCAGACTACAATCAGGAGGGTGCTTGCCAATAATGAATATGCCAAGAATATGCCTGCCATTGTTATTCCTTTCCTCTGTTAGATATTTGCAATATTATTTCCTTAGCCTCTTCATCGCTATATTCCTCGCTTTTAATCAGGAAGTTCACAACATTCTGAATGGAATTGTCGAAATACCGCCTAATGACACTCTTCAGATTTTGTCCACAATAATCCTCTCGCTCTATTATTGGGAAATATATGAAGCCAGTGCTTTCGGCCTTGTGGTCAAGATAGCCTTTCTGTTCGAGAAATTTCACGAATGTGGCTACCGTCGTCCGGCTTGGACGCGGCTCATCGTGAAGGGTAACAACATCTCGAACCGAGAGCGCCCCGCTTTCCCAAAAGAAGTTCATCACTTCTTCTTCACGTTCTGTTAATGGCTTCATATCTTCCATTTTATATAGTCTAATTAAATTAGACGATTTGATAATGCAAAAGTAGTCTAATTATTTTAGACAACAAAATAATCGGGCAGAAAAAATTGATTATAGATACGGATAGTGGAGAGAACCGAGTAGTTCTCTCTACTGTAACCTACGTTTTCAGCTCTTTACTTGTCGCCATAAAGCCCGATGCGGTTGCCGACAGGATCGGCGATGATGGCGAAGTAACCCCAACCGTCAACCTGAATCTTGGTCTTGGGAGTTACGATTGTCGCGCTGTTATCCAACGCAGTTTTCACGCTGGCATCCAAATCTTTTGTCTGGAGATATACCAACACGCCTCCGTTAGAGGGTGCGAAACCGGGAAACGAGGGAGCCGAGGAGATTGAGCATACACTCTTGCCGTCTTTCATAAGACAGGCCATTTTCTCATCGCCGAACTGCGACACTTCCAGCTTTTCGCTGAAGAGTGCCTGATAGAACGCCACCGACTTGTCGAAGTCATTGGTGGGAATTTCAAAAAATGCAATCATACTTTTTATTATTTGATTAGTACGCTGCAAAGTTACAGCGACATCGTAGCCCGTGATAGTAAAAAGCGGACATTCCCTTATGGCAGATATGCCCCAATGCTAATTATCTTCTGCTTTATAACTGTTCTGTAATTTGTTGCTGAACGATTCTCTGAGAGCTATCCGCAATCCGTTCAAGAAAGATTCTTGGATATATATTGAGAATGTCGGACAGTTGTCAGCGCAAAGCCGGCACTGGATGCAATTTTTCTCATCAATAGGTAAAACCGTATCTTTTAATGCGAATATGTGCATCGGACAAATCTTGATACATTTCCCGCAATTTATACAAGTAGAGGTATTTAGGAACACCACCTTGTTACCTGCTATTATATCTGAACCTTTGCGGCGCATAGTTATGCCCTCCGAACATCTGGTAACCGGATTTTTATAGATCAGAGCCAAAGGATGCAATTTCCATCGAAGTTTTTCGGCAAATAGTCTTGCCTCAAACCTATCCCGGTCATTCGGTCTGGCTTTATTGTAGCCGTCCATAAGAACCCACGGTCCGGTGCGGTCAAATCCTCGGCAGGAAAATTCGCCAACTATAATTCCACCTTTCCTCTCTATGATTTTTTTGAGGGGGCTATGATATGCCCCCAAAAAAGGTCTGCAACGGGTGGAAAATATGAACACATTTTTCCCTTTAAGATTTTGACTTGAAACAAATCTTTGAAGTCGTATATCGTGAGCGGCAAAGTTAATCGCGGAGCCAAAGCCTATAAGGTCATAATCCGACAGGTCGATTGACGGATTGCTGTCGATAGATACCAATTCGGCAAAGAGGGCATCCGCCATGCTTTCCGCAATCTTCAGCGTATTGCCTCTATATGAGGAACGATAGAATATTATTGTTTTCATCTTGCGACTGATATTTTTGTTTCCGGTGTTCCGAAGCCTCCATTTACGCCTTTATAGCCTATAAACATCAGAGAACTCGTGTCAAAGTAATAATCACAGCTCCAGAAAGCAGACATAAAGCCGGTAAGACTGACTTTGATTCTTACTGCATTCTTTCCGTCTAATTTCTCATTTCCTTTCTTTGCTGCCGACATGGTATAGAGTTTCATGTTGTCGGGGCGAAAACATTCGTATTCCACAGACCTGCCATTTTTCAGAGTTAATCCCGCATTATAGGCGATGTTCTGATACCACGGCTTGCCTTTACTCTTTACCGTCTTTGAAATCCGTTTCCCATTGAACTTGCCGGATATGGAGTATATCCCATTATTCAGACTGATTGACAGATTGGTGTTTGAAGAAGTATTTACTATCTTCCAACTCTCGGTTTTATATCCGCTTCCTAAGATATACTCATGCTTCTCACCACCTTGAACCGTGTACAGGTATATCTTTCCATTCTTGCGTTCTTCCATCCATTTGATGGATGTTTTGGTCTCGCCGCAGATGGAAATGTAATTTCTTTCCTGCGCCATTGCAAAAGCTGTAAGAAACAGCGTAAGTGCTATTGTAATGATATATTTCATAGACAGTTGTTGTCAAAGATAAAGTCCACATACTTGGAAATCATAGCTTCCATTCTTTCCCATGCTTCCGGTTTGCTGAAATCTATGCCATTGATTTTGTGATATTGCCTTGTGAAAAGAACAATGTAGTTGATTGCGGATATGATTATGGCAATAGACATATTGTTGTCGCCGCCTTTATCCAAAAACTTATTCAGTTCCTCCTGCAATTTATAACCGATACGCTCACGTTCTTCGATGATACCCTTGAAAGAAGAATGACCTGAAAGTTCCCACACAAGAAGTTCTTGCATGAGAACATTATCTTTTAGATAGCTAAGCTGACACATAAGCACATCCTTAACAATCTGCTTTATGTTACCGTCTTTGGCTCGTTTGATGGTATCAATAAACTCCGAATAGGCAAACGAATAATAATCATGTCGCTTTGCCCATTCCACGAGCAAACCATCCAATCCACCGAAATAGCGATAAATCAAAACCTTATCGCATCCGGCTTGATTAGCTATGCGATTAACTCCGATTTTGGTAAAACCGTCGTTCTCTACGATATGGCTCACGGCTTCAAGAAGCCTTTTTTCTGTTTCTTTCAATTCCATCTTATATAATGTCACTAAGTGGTGACAAAATTATAAAAATAATCGGTGACAACCAAATATGAGGTTATCTTACCACTATTTTTCAGAAAGTAAAGTAGTCGGAAACAGGAGAGTATCGAGCAATATACTCTTTCGGTGTGTAGCCGGAGAATAGCTTGAATTCTTTAATCATGTGGGATTGGTCGGTGTACCCACATTCGTATGACAGTTGGGCAAAACCTATTCTCGGATTACGTTGTAAAACGGACAAAGTGCGTTGCATCCTGACTACGCGCAGGAAGTCCTTTGGCGTAGTCCCGATGTGTTCAGAAAAGACACGGCAAAACTGCTTTTCACTCAAGCACGCTATATTCGCAAGCGTCTTGATATTGGTTTGAGTGGAATTGTTAATATAACGTACCACTTCTGCCAATCGTGGCAGATGATAAGTTGTCCCATGCATCAGGCACTTGTAGAAATAATTCTCTATCAGCTCAATGCAGGTGTCGTGATTTTCACTGTCTTCAACTTTATGTGCCAAATCACGCAAAGCTGTATTTTCAATGTCCGCAACCGCCACATTCCTGTCACGCAGTAAAGTGACCGGCATACGGAAGAATATTTTTGCCGCATGAGGATGGAATACCACCACTATCATTTCAATGTCGCCGGTTGAAGTCACATCTGAATAACGGCTTTCCTGACCGCAAATAAAACTATGCGGTTGCAATTCATCACGGTTCGTGACTTTCAGCCTTTCGCCACGATGGAACACAAGCGACATACAGCCCGTCGGCAAAGTGCGTTGCGACACTATGCGGGATGTCTTATCCTGCAATATCCAGTAATACCGTATGAACGGTTTCAGGGCAGGCGTTGGCTGTATGATTCTGAACTGCATCCCGCAAAATTATAACATGACGATTTCCAATGATAGTAAAAAACGGACATTGGTGTTATATGCCTCACTCAACCGTAAATTCCTCTGAATGATAGTTGCTGTAAAAGCGTCCGGAAATTGCAGTGAATTTAAGCACACAATAGTCGGGATCGGTGACACCTTCCGGATAATATTCCGTATCTCCGTCACGCCAAATCATTTCCTTACTTTGGGCATCTGTCAGCACTTCCATTGTTCCGCGAAGCATTGCACCCCTGAAAAAGCGGTTGTCACAGAAATATACACAGGCTTTGTTGTCTGAGAGATATTGACGCACACGCATCGAGGATGTATTTGTTGTGAAGTAGAATACTTTTATACCTTCCCTTTTCCGAGGCTGGAGCATAGCCTTGACATTCGGGTATCCTTGCTCGTCAACAGAGCCTATGAAGGCGGTTTTTAATTTGTCAGCCATATTGCCGACTGTTTGTTCCGGATTTCGCATAGCTTATATTATAGAATTATAGAGTAATATGTGTAAATTCATGGTTTATCCAGATGGTAGCCTCATTTCCGATAAAGCGAATAAGCACATAGTTCGAATCTGCCGGGCCGGCGGGGAAATAATTTATAAAATACTCCTGCCACATCCGTTTGCGGGTTACACCATCCGTAATGATTTCGACTGTGCCGCGCAAAGCAACACTATCGCCATAAAATGAATAGGAAAGCCCGGCTTTGGGATTGAGCCTGAAATCGGCAACCTTTTCGGAGTCTGCTGCGGTCACTACCCAGACCTCATTGCATCCTAACGAATGAATTTTATCCAATGGCACAGGGCGTGGAAAACCATCTGCATTGACCGATGCCAACGTAACCTCTTTGCACTGCAAAAGCAGGTGTGTAGCTTTTTCAGTCAAACTTCTTTCATCTTTCTCTTTCCAACGTTTGAGTGTTGGGAAGATTTGTTGCATTTGAGCCTTTGCCTGTTGGGGCGTCAGATTCCAACCCGTTTCCTTGTTAATCTGGTCGGTAAACTGAGTGCAGAACTCTATCATCTGGCTCATGTTGAAATCTTGGAGGAAAACACCTTCTTTGTAGCAGTAGCCACAATAGTCCTTACTTTTACTGCCGTCTGAATTTGTGCCGATGTTACCCTCTACAAGGGGCATACCGCAGCTTTGACAAAATCTTTGTTCCATATGTTCTATCATCGTTTTCAAATAATCAGTTCACTATCCCGTCATCTTTTTTTGAATTTCTCTTTTGCGTATTCGTAGGATTCAAGGATGTAAGGTTTTAATAATTCAAATGTCGCTTCAGATGGGGTTAAAGCGCAAATCCAGCCCATCCACGCATAAACCGGATGCGGCATAATGACATCCTTTGCGGTAAATTCATACGGCATATCTACAATGCAACCTTTACATGGACGTTTGGGCAGTTCTCCGAATAAAGTGCGGAAAGTCTGTTTTCTGACTCCTATATTTATTCGCCACACATCCTTGCGGTCAAGGTGGGAAGCTCGATCATTGTCGCCATCCTTTTCTTTTATCGTCAAGATATAAACCCCACGTTTCAACACTCCATCCGGATTATAGAAAATCCCACGCTCGCCCCAACTGTTTACTTCGACCGTCCCTTCAAGGTTGTCAAGGCAATATTTCAAAATATCATCAGGTGCAATAGCCATCTTTAATCAAAACATTTAATTAACCTGTACATCGTTTCTATATCCTTCGATGCCATCTCGAATTTTGACTTTTCAATCAGAATGTTCTGGCCGGTCATAATGTAAGAGGACATAATGCGTATTCCATTATAGAAAATCTCAGTATTACGTAACTTGTAAGTAGATATACTTGGAACGGCATTTTTCTTGGTCGCCTTCTTGCATATCATATTAAAGGCTTTCTTTGCCACATCCCCCATAAGCATGATAACCTTGGCGTTTGGAAACAAAGCAAGCTCTTTCTCCAGATAGGGCAGGCTATCCTCTATGCTCTCCTTTGAAACTGCATATTCGCTTTTAGGTGTCTTGACAGCATTGGTAATGTAAATTCCATGATCCAGAATATCCTGTATTGAATTTACCTCTATCCCTGCTTTTCTGAACAATGGAATTGTCGTTGACATATACGCGGAATCCGGTTTCCCGTAGAAATCCTCCTCCGGACTTGAAGGGACAACCTCGTTTATCATGATTGTCCATATTGTTTCCGGCTCAATATTTACGTCATTAAGCCGTAGATTTTGGGTATCCCCACAGAGTTGTTGTAGTTCCGACTTTATATTCATGATTTTCCTGAGGTTAGACGAATTTAGCTGTTTTCAAAGAGTCCTTCAAAAAACATTGCAGATTCCTCCGACAAACGCCGGGTTGCAGCTATACTTTGAGCCAACACAACTCCTTTTGAATTGATTCGTAATGGCTTCTCTTTACTCTTCGGATAACCGAATCTAAGAAGTGGCACAACCTCATCAGGAATGAGGCGCGGTTGGATGACACTGCCATTTTCTCCCCATACTGCCCATTCGGCACAGCAATTAAACGGTTCCTGATGCTTGCAATGGGGTTTGTCACCGGGAATAATCATCGTGAGATTCTCAGGCACACTCTGGAGACTTTTATAAGAAACGTCTTTTGCACAAAAGAATGCGTCATAGACCTTAACGACAACACCTTCGGGAATAAGAGACCTGTAAGGATTTCCGAGTTCTCTTATACAATAGTCGAAGGCTCTTTCCTTATGAGTCACTTCCAATCTTGCCATTATGTAGAGATGCCTATCAAGCAATGAGACCGGAAATACGACATCTCCCTCTTTTATTGATGCTATTGATGGCATCCTTGAGTGGATGCTGCCAAACACTACTTTTATAGGTCCTGTGTCATTTGATTTTCTTAGTTCGTCCAACCAGTCCTGAGGCCAGTAAACAGTATAATATGCCATAATATGATGTTACTTGTTTCTATTCAAAAAAGCTGCTGCCAGTTCGGGGCTGTTCAGTGTCATGGCTGACGAGTCTTCGAGATTTTCAGCGTCTTCATCATCCGATATTGAAATGAAGAATGTGATTTCTTCGGTGCCTTCTCCGAATATTCCCGAGCCTTTGACCTGCGCCATCGCTGATATCATTGCGCTGAAGAAAAAGGCTTCGCCCGGCAAAGTGGCGTGGTTTTCCCACAGCGATTTGCTGAGCTTCACCAGTTCGCTGCCATGTCCGTCAGAATATCCCCATTCATCCGGATGCCATTTGCTCTCGTCATCGGGTTCTTCGTCGTCGCTTTGAAGGTACTCCAACGTGTTCACAGCGAGAAAAAGAGAGCAGCAATACCTGTCGGTGACCAAGGCGGCAGTGTATATGTGCTCATCATCTATGCGGCCAAGAATTTCGCGCAGGTCAGTTGTAACCGCATCTCTGATTTTTTCAGTCACTTCCTGCCAGAAGGGGGCTATGGGCGTCGCCGGCTCTTCTTTTGGCCGCTCGTTGGCTTCAAAGTCCGACGAGTTGATATAGCTGATATACTCTTTGGCTTCTTCCGAACCGAGTTTTACGGCATCCTCAAAATACTGGTATCCCAACTCAATATCCGTCTCGGTGCCACGTCCGAAGGCATACGCCACGCCGAGTGCGGTGAGCACCTTGACGGTTATTGACTCCCATAGATTGTCGATGTCTTCCCCGGCTTCATGAAGATACTCGAATGCCACATCGTCGTCTTGAACTGTTCCCAGCCCCTCCTGATAGCATAAACCGAGGTAGGCGGCGGTCTGCGTCCGGGTGGTCTCGCTGCATTTCGGGTTTTGGTATGCCTTTTCAAACCATTCCACAGCCTTGGCGTAGTCCTGCTCCACATCACCGAAGCCTTCAAACAGATAATATCCTACCTCAAATTGCCCTGCGGGATGTCCGCATTTGGCAGCCATTTCATAGAGTTGATATGCAAGATCGATATTCTCATCCACTTCTTCACCGGCTTCGTAGATATGCCCTGCATTGTATGCGGCTTGTGGGTCGCCCCTGCGGGCAGCCTCCACATATCGCAACAACCCACCGTATGAGTCGCCCTTCTCGGTGCGGAGATAATAGCCGTAGTTGTTGCAGATTACGGGTGAAATATCCGCCAGCATCAAGTAATATTTCTCAAAGACATCCTGCGCAATTTTGCAGAGGCCGGATTTGCGTATGGCGCAGTAATTGCCCCATCCGGCACAAAGCCCGCCGTCGAAACTGCGCTCGTACCACTCCTTTGCTATCGGCCAGGCCCATGCGTTATATCCGTTTTCATCTTTGAATTGCTTGGCATAGTCTGGTTCGACACGCAGATAGTCGCCCCAATAATACACATTGCCGACCATGTAGCAACAGAAGGCGTCGCCACGCTCTGCCTGACCGAGAATCTCCTCAAACGCTTCCTTAAACGAGGCGAACGGCATTGCACGTTCCACCGAAGGGGTGAGGTTTGCGCTTCGCGCAGCACAAAGAACGCCCGTGGCACTGCCCATCATCGCGCTCTTCTGCATCAGCTTCGATGCGTTTTCATCGTCAGCTTTGAAGCCTGCCTGCGGCCACACATACGACTCACCCATGAAGCAGCGGGCTATGAATGCCAGCGCATCTGCATCGCCCTTTTGCGCCTCCAGTATAAGTATTGAGTATCCCCGGCGTATTTCATCGCGGTCAAAACTTGACCAAATCAGCTTGACTGCCGTTTTCACCTGCCTGCTATATTTACCTTTCATCTTTCTCTTCGTCTAAAAATCTGAATACCAGTCTTCCAAAATAATCGTTTACGTCAAACTCCTCCCAACAGCTCAGAGGATCGGGCAATCTCTCGCCATCAATCAGACTCCACAGCCAGTTCCGCAAGAGACCGACATCAAAAATAACACCTCTGTAACCAATAGGCACCGGCTCCGACCACCTTACATATTCAACTTTATATCCGGTGGTCGGAGCGGTATCATTGTCACGCCTGCTGATGTTGATATACCCGCCATCGCCTTTAGTGAAATCATAAAGCATCCATAGCGATTTGCCCTCTATGATATCTTCCAAAGCACAGAACACATCCGCCATATCAAAGTATCGGAAATCCTCGCCGTCAACACAAAGTTTCGTCTCTGCCTTTTCTTGCTCGGGATGGATTTTCTGGCAGTGCCAGCCGGTCATATCAGGGAGCGATGCGGTGCGGAAGAAGTCACACATGATATCGGCGGCCATGTCGCAATCAACGTCCGACCGCCACATTCGCAGCATATACCCGTTGACCATAAAACATACCGCTATACTGCTATCCTTAAAGTAATCAATTGAGTATGCCTTTGCATCGCTGACCAACACCACCGGCACGCATTTTTCAAGGTATACGCATCCGTTATCCTCAATGTCGTCTATGGCATCAAGGATCTTTTCCTCGGTCACGTTTGATGTGCGTATATCCCCGTTCTTTGTGCCCAACACATATTGTGGCTTGCGGGCTTTAAGTCCGGAAAAGATGTCTCGTGTATCGTCGCTCATTTTCAATTAACGGTTTTTAGTATGTCGGAAAGGCTCGATTCCACAAACATTGTCGGAGTAAACTCGACAATCCGGTAGTCAGCAACACCATTGATGTAGAACGGATCTTGCTTGATGATAGAATCAACCACTGCACGGCTTTCGGCCTTTATCAATATTACGCCGCCCACGCGGGGAGTCTGCGGACCGGATGCGATGAAATCGCCAGCCGCATAGTGCTCGGCAAGATAGTCACGATGTGCCTGAAGGAAACGGTCGACTTCTTCAAGCGGTTTCTTATATGTCAGAATTGCAATAAACATGGCTGTCCGGTTTTTCCAGCGTTTGAGTTGTGGAAAAAATTGACGCATCATGTCTTTTGCCTGTTCCTGTGTCAAGGTCTGTCCTGACTCCTTGTTTATCTCGTCGGTAAACTGAGCGCAATGTTCAATCATCTGCTCCATAGTGAAGTCTTGTGTGAATCTGCCATCCTTATAGCAGTAGATACAGTAATCCTCGTTGCGACTGCCATCAGCATTAGTACCTTTGTTGTCTGTAGTCAGCGGCATTCCGCAGCTTTGACAAAATTTATGTTCCATATTCTTATCTTATTTTTGTTTAATCAAACCTTCCAAGACAATCTTAGAGACCTCAGCAATGATGGCTGAGGTCGTTGCTATGTCGTAATTGGAATCAGCAACAAACACGGCAATAGAATATCTTGTACCATTAGGCAAATTCACATATCCACAATCATTTACTGCGGATATGCGACCTTCGGGTGTCGGAAATCCTGTACCTGTCTTATGTCCTATCAGGGCATTAGTAGGCAAAAGGGGTAAAGCAAGCCTGTCAAGCCCCGTGCGACACTGTTCAAGCATGACGGATATTTCAGAATATGACTGTGATGCGTTTCTCAATTCGTGGTAAAACCTATCAAATAGCTGCGCCATTGCCAAAGGTGTGGTACGGTTAAGATAGCTTAGGTATGGATCACGGTGCATATCTTCTTCCGAGGCTCCGATTACAATCTCATCAGAGATACCCATTTGCCTCATTATTGATGTTACTCCCGATGTTCCACCGACGCGATGCAGGAGTATGTCTGCCGCATTGTTGTCACTCTCAACCAAAGACCATTCAAGCAGTTCTCTTACAGTCATGGCATTTCGGCTCTTACCATACTTTTTGAGCATTGGACTATATGTGTCCTCGTTCAAGTCATTCTTCCTGAATGTTATGGAATCGTTCAGCGACATACCGTTAGTATCTATCCAGTGCGCTACCGTCAGAGCCAGCGGAAATTTGACTACGCTCATCATAGGGAAATCCCGATTGCCGTTGACAGAAGCGGTGTCTTTGCCATTGATAATGACCGCGACACCTATCCGGGCATCTTTCCCTTTGATATACTCCTGCAAAGCATTCTCTATCGCCTTGTTTCCATCAGCGAAAGCAGGCGATATAAAAGACAAATATATAATTATAAACAGTAACTTTCTCATTTTGAATACAGTTTGTTCCTAATTAGCATACAAGCGTAGATGTGAGCCATCCAATGCTCGGAAAACGGCATAAGAATCAGCCCTTTCAAATCCTCGCCACACCAGTAATCTATCAACCATTTTGCATTATCGGATTGGCTTACTACACATAAGGATTCAAGACGTAATTTATCTTCGATTGTAAAACTACGCTTCAAATCTGCGAATACCAGATTCTTGATCATAAACTCAGTATTAGCTTTGACCTTTGTAGAGTATTGATATAGTGCCTCTAAATCCAATTTTTCCGAAAAGTCACCGATACGCTGTTTTACAAGTTCATTGCCGGTAGTTATTATCGGAGAACCGATGCGCTCTTGAAAATTCTCGGAAAAGAATATTTGGTCATCTCCGTTAATCAGAGCATGGCTGACAATATCCTCAATACGGAATATATGCCAGATGGAATAAGCGATTGTCTTGCTGTGAAAGCCATCCTCTCCTATGAATGGCATAGCATTAAAATCATCACGACATAATTCCGCTTTTAATTGTAATATGGCGTTGAACAATCGTTTACGCAACAGCAACAAATTTTCAATCCCCAAATGAAATGTGCTTTCATTAGAAATATCTGCTTTTATCTTACTGCATAATCCTATCAGTTCGTTATCCATATTGTTATCAGCCTTATTCTTGGCGATTGCCTTCTATCACCTGATTTATCAACTCCTGGACTTCATCGTCTGACATTTTCCTGTCCCTTACAAGAGTGCTTATCACTCCACGAATGGAATTGTTGAAATATCGCTGAACGACATTTTTCAGATTATTGCCACAATACTCCTCTCTTTCTATAAGGGGATAGTAGATGAATCCGTTGTTTCCTGCCGGCTTGTGGCCTAGAAAGCCCTTATCAACAAGAAACTTCACGAATGTAGATATGGCGGTTCTGCTTGGACGAGGTTCAGGATAAGTGGCGATAATCTCCTTAACGGTAGCTTCACCCTTCTCCCAAAACTTGTTCATCACTTCTTCTTCACGCTTGGTAAGTTGTTCCATTATCAAATGATATTTAGTATATGCAAAATTAGTCTAAATAAATTAGTCAAGCAAGCAAATACGGCTATTTTTATGATTTATAAGCAAACGTGATTATTATGACAATGAAATTTGTAGATTAATAAATAAAAATGAAGCAAGAGAATGTAGATAATTATTCCGCTTACTTCATTTTTTTATTTACATTTTTATCCCTTTCGGATGGTTTTCATCCTTGAATTGAAACCCCGGCCGCCGATGATGACATGATCGGCAATGAAGTTGTTTGACGAACTTTGTTCATTTATCAGGCTACTTTCTTCAATTCTGTTGTTCCCACCTAGCATACATCTTCCTTGAAAGTTCCACAATTTCTTTGCTCAACTTCACAAGATCGATGGTATGTTTCTCCAGTTTGTAGAGCAACGCCATCGCCTTCTTCTCCGAAAAATGGATGCGCAATTCCTTCACGACTTGATTGTAATTGGTTCCTATACCGCGGAACTGGGCATGGAAGTCCGACAGTTTGGTGTAGTAGTCCACCAGCGTCTTGTCCACCTTCAGCACCCTGAACTTCTGCCCGAAGAAGTGCGCCTTGAGAAAGACGGCTTTCGCATACACGTTCGATTCCTCGTACATCGTCAGGAACCTGTTCCATTCCACATCATCGAAGCGCACCATCACGCAGTGCGTCTTCGGATTCAACTTGGGATTTCTCCCGTACTTGCTCTTCTTTTTCATTCTTCTTATTCTTTTAATTTTATGGCTTGTCCATTGTTTAATCTTTGATTAAGGAACCCCGAAATTATCCGACTGTGGAGGATAATTCTGCCCACGGCAGTGAAGGTGTTTTCAGTTACTTAGAATTATTCGGGTAACTGAAAATATATCTTGCTGTGTCTTTGAGGACACAAGAATCCTCCGCCTGTCGGATTGATTTCCGAGTGTAATAACTCACTTTGTATATCGGTTGAGCCGATGGAGTGCATCCACAAGCTCAACCGGTTCTACCTCAATCCTGTCAGAGTTTGCGCCACTGCTCGATGTCATTCCGGTAGGCATCGAAATGCAGGCGGACAAGGTTCTCAATCAGTCCGGATGCACTCATGCCCTTTCCTCCGAGGTAGCGGACAACCCTGTCCAGCTCGTCACGTACCGTCTCACTGACGAACACGGGCTTGCGGTTGATAATCTTGGGAACTTTGAGATAGGTGGTGCGGTACTCCTCCAAAGACAGCCTGCGCTGCTTGCCGCTGATGCGCTTCTGCGGAATAGTCACTTCCCCGGTCACCGCTCCTGACGGTTCATCCGTCATAGCGGTTTCCGCTTCTTCCGTGACGGTCTTGCCGGGCTGTTCCAGCTCCTCCGGCTCCAGACCGATGCTTCTGTAGAAGTCATCCACAGACTTGGGAGTGTAGGATTCCCTGCGTCCCATTTTTTCCACGATTTCACGAGCCTGCTGCTCTGTAATGTTTGGTTCTCTTTTCATTGTAAAAAACAAATTGATTAAGTTATTGAATGTGGTCTTAGCCAGCACCTCGACCGATTATCGGGAGCGAAGTAAGGTGCTTTAATGCAGTCAGTCAAGCATTTGGATTCTCTTAGGCATTTTTGTACGGTTTTGCTTTATGGAGACTGACAAACCGGTGCGGACTTCACCGATTTGCCGGATATGAACAGCTGAAAGGACAAAGGTACGGTTGGGGGAAATTTTGAATTAAGCCCTTATTTTGGCTGTGGCTTCTTTATAAAACATGGGAACTAAAGGCTGAACGGGAACCGTATTCCACCGGCTTGCTCACAGATAACCGGCAAGCAGTACCCCGGACAATGACTGCCGTATCGGCGCAACACGCTGCCACTTTCTGGAAATCCATTGCATGACAGCGGATAATGTATTCCTTTGTGGCAAAAGAAAAAGAAACAATAACAATTAAAAGAAGGACAATATGGAAATCGTATCAATTGAAAGAAAGACCTTTGAGGCAATGGTCGCCAAGTTCGACCATTTTGTCAGCCGTATGGATGCCATCTGCCATCGGCACGGGGAAAAGAAAATGAGCGAATGGATGGATAATCAGGACGTATGCCGTATGCTCAACATCAGCCCCCGCACGTTGCAGACACTACGGGATAACGGCACGCTGGCTTACTCGCAGATAAACCACAAGACCTACTACCGTCCCGAAAATGTGGAGCGTATCGTTTCCATCGTGGAGGACAGGAGAAAAGAAGCGAGGTTCAAAGGCAGGACTATCTGATAACCGAATAGGGTAACAACAATAATTCCACTAAATCCAAAGTAACATGAACGAACTGATTAACAAGGACAGTGAGTGGATAATCCACTTCATGGACTGTCTTGACCGACTGCTGGACAATGTAGAGCATCTGACCGCCAACTGCCGCCCGACACTGGGCGGTGAACGTTTCTTCACTGATAAGGAAGTGTCGGCACGGCTGAAAGTGAGCCGCCGTACGCTTCAAGACTACCGAAATGAAGGACGTATCGCCTATATCCAGTTGGGTGGCAAAATCCTCTACCGTGAATCAGACATCGAAAGGATGCTGGCTGACGGCTACCGCTCCGCCTACCGACAGAGAGCAACCTGATTTTCTTGAAGGAGCGCAGTTTGCCGTCTGCCCTGTATTGCGGCAGCAATAGACTTTCGACAAAAAGAAAAAAGGAACGGCTTACGGATGAAGCGTCAATACTGCGCTTTGTCTGTAAGCCGTTCCTTTCTATTTTCTGATTTTTCCGTCAGTCGCTTGTTTCCGTTGCCGGATGCCTTTTAAGTGTGTGGCGGGCAGTGGCAAGGTTTTCGGGTTGAATACGCTCAAACTCGTTTGAGGAAGATTCTGCCCGAAACGGCATCGCCGCCCGACCTTGTCTCTGCCGTCAAAGCCATACGCTACCTTTGCATCCGACATCGGTAACGAGTGGCTAACGGAATGGACTTTTAACAACATTTTATCGGGTTGAAAAAAACTCATCTCTTTGCCGATAAATCTTATCCATTAAATATTTGAACATCCTATGATCTAACTCACCTCCACAATTCATCATAACTTCCTCTGTATCGCGCATCAATTTTGCATATTCTCGATCTGCTTGTTCGATATCCATTTTCAAGGAAGAAATCTTATCTAATCTATTAACAATTCTTTCATATTCAATAGCTGCAATAGAACTACGCCTTGATATACCTTTTCGTCCCTCATGTACAATCATTTCCATCATCATTTTTAGGTCATTCATTTGTGAACGCATAACATCTAAGGCAAGCACTTCTTTGTTGGAGTTGTCAAGATTAGGTATAATTGCTGGAGAGCTTAAAGCCATTAACTTTACAATAGAATTTATATTCCCCGAATCTCCTTCTGCGGCTTTAGTCGCTTCAATAGCTTCTTGTAGTTTTTTTTGACTTTCCAAGACTTCATGATATTTCATCTCTTTTGAGTATTCAAGATATCTCAAAGGGGCTATATCGAATATTTTAGGAGTACCTTTTTCTTGTATTAAAACGACAGGTTTATCAAATGCTTGCCGTATTCCCAATTCAAACAACACATTGGGGTTACGTGTACTTAAATCACAAACAGCTATTGGTGCATCTATAAGTTTTTTCAGTATATCTAAATGGATAAAGTTGGTTTCCTTTACTTCATCAGCTCTTATTGCAGTATACTCAGTTTTGTCTATTGCAGGTTTTATAATATCGTCATAAACATGAGCAAAATGTCCTTTCTCATATCCATCACAATCAGCAATAGGCATGAGTACAAAACAGTTTTTGTTTTCGTCCTTTGCCATATTGAATTGATTTATAACTGCAAATATACGAACTTTATTCGAGAATATATTATAAGACAGTGATTTATATGCTCGCAAACTACAATATTTGCTCGTAAAATTCTGCAAACTCCGTCATAAAGTCTTGTTCCCAAGCATTCTTCCATCTTTTGAATTTTCAATCAATAGTTTTCGTTGCCGGATGCCTTTCAAGAGTATGGTAGGCAGTGGCAAGGTTTTCGGACTGAATACGCTCAAACTTGTTTGAGGAAGATTCTGCCCGAAACGGCATCACCGCCTGACCTTGCCTCTGCCGTCAAAGCCATATGCTACCTTTGCATCCGACATCGGTAACGAGTGGCTGGCGGAATGGACTTCAACTATACCATAGGTTGTTATCTCTGCTACAGGAAACGAACAGCATAATCAGTGCTGCTCTTTTAGTGGCGCAGATTTCATTTATTACAAACCGTCTAATCAATGCACTTTCTTTACTGCATACTCTGAATGCAATGGCTATAATCATTTCAATGTTATATATATCATAACTGATACCATCCGGCTGCCTGACATACTTCTGCGTTTCAACTTCGTTCAGTTCCTTGTTCTTGTATATGGAATGAATCGCCTTGCGAACATCACATGAGAATATCCCGAACAAGTCCGCAATCTCAAATTGCGTCATCCATACAGGTGCTGTCGGTATTATGATTGCACCTGCTTCACTGATTGTTATTATTTCTCTGTCCATATTGCATTACTTAAAGTTATCTATTCTGTTTTCGTCAGTCGATTGCTTTTTCCTGCGCTCCATCAGTTTGTCCATATCCTTGGAGATTTTATCATCGGTGATTTTGGCATAGACTTGGGAACTGATGATATTTGTATGCCCCATCATCTTGGCGATACTCTCTATCGAAATGCCTGCGGAAATCAACAGGGTTCCGAATGTGTGCCGGGCTTGGTGATGGGAGAGATTTTCCTCAAACTCCAGTGCGTTACCGATGGAATGTACCTCATGCCAAAGTATATCACGGATGGGCAAAGGGAAAACGGGCTTGGTATCATCGGTCGTGTTGTAAAGCGACAATATACGCTCTGCCACTGGATGCAACGGAACAAACGCTTCCACGTTGGTCTTGCCTCTCTTTTTGCGGATATATTTCCTGCCGGACGCAACCTCCCCGATATGGTGCGGATAGAGCCTGTGTATATCCACATACGCCAGACCGCAGAAACTCGAAAAGATAAACATACGCCGTGCCAGTTCCATGTTACCGTCCTCAAACGGAGTTGCCATCAGGCGTTTCAGTTCATTACGGCTGATATGTTTCAGTTTCGGTGGACTCTTCTTTTCATATTCCACATCCTCGATAGGGTTGGCACGTATGATTTCCCTGTCCACCGCAAGATACAACAACCTGTTGAGCCAGCACAGGCATTTGTTCATCTTGTCTGTGCTGCATTCCAACTCCTTTAACAGGAATGTCTTGTAATCCTTGCCAAACTGTTCAGTTACTTCCTCCAACAGTATATCCTGCATATCATACACCGATTTTATGTACTGTCTGATACAGTCCTGAAAGATAATGGATTGTCGGTAGGTGGAGCGTGATTGTATCTCAATGGAGCGTTTCTTCAATCTCTCCAGTTCTTGTTTGCCTGTTTGTAACAGGGTTGTAGGCAGGGAACTTTCCGCCACTATGGTATTTTTCAGCAGTTCCGCACTGACAACACCCTGTTCTTTCAGTATAGTGTTGTATGTATCTTCAATATGTTGGCGATATTGGTTTAACCGTCCGTTTGTACGAATGTCCTTTACCTCGCCTTTCTTACTGTTCCAATCATCGGGATTGCAATAGATGCCCGTGGAAAGTACAGCCTGTTTGCCGTCTATGGAGATTCTGCACCAAATGGCGGTCGTACCGTCAGCTTTTACCTTACTGCGGTTGATGTAATAAAGTTGTTTGAATGTACTGCGCATAACAGATTGTTTTATTGAATGTTATTAAATAGTCGCATCAGAGGACAAGAACCAAGTCTTTGGTCGCTTCGACAAATGTGTCCATGTCCTCAAAAAGCTTCTTCGGGGTCACACGGGCGTAAATTTGCGTTGTCTGGATATTGGTGTGCCCCAACATCCGACTAATGGTTTCGATGGGCACACCCTCTTCAAGCGTTATCAGGCTTGCGAAACTATGGCGTCCGACATGATAGACGATGTCAGTTTTGATTCCCGCCAACACACGGAGGCTCTTCATGTTTGCTCTCAACACGCGGTAGTCCTGAACAGGCAGGAGTGTTTCCCGGGATTCGTCCTTGTATTTTTCCAACAGGGCAATCGCTTCGGGGAGCAGTTTTACCCGTGCGAGGTACTCGTTTTTCTTGCGGTGGTATTTCAGCCACAGGTTGCTATCATCATCGGTAAAGAGATTGTCCCGTGTGATGGATACGGTATCGGCATACGCTGTTCCGGTATAACAGGCAAACAGGAACAGGTCACGGGTAAGGGCAAGCGAGGGTCTGCGGCGCGCGGAGATTTCCACGTCACGCACTTTCGCGAACTCCTCCCGTGTGAGTGCTTTCGGTGCGCTGATTTCCTGTTTCGGCAGCTTGAAGTTGCAGAAGAAATAACGTTCGGAATGCCCTTTCTTGTAGGCGATGCGGCACACCTTTTTCAAAAGGGCAAGGTAATGGCGCGCGGATTGCAGGGACTGTTTCTTCTCATCGAGCACATAGTCCTGAAAGTTCCAGATGAACCGCTCGTAAAGTTGTCCGAAGGCGACATCCTCCGTCTTGAATCTCTCACGAATGAACTCCGCGAGAATCTGCCGTGTGTAGTAATACTTGGTGTATGTTCCCTCGGCACGGTCAATGCCTACACGTAATTTCAAGTCCTCGTTGATACGGTCAAACTGTTTCAACAGGGTCATCTGCTTATCCATGCTTCCCTGAAACATATCCTTGACTGCTGCCGCGTCAAACTCCTGCTTACGCTCCAACAGAGAATCAAATGCGGAATTGACGGCAAGCAACAATTTCTCAATCTTGGCATTGGTTTCTACCGCCTCCTTACTCTTGCCGTTCAGACGGCTTTCACGGGGATTCCATAATTCGGGAGTGCAGGACAGTTTGCATCCGAACTGTGCCATTGTCCTGTTTACCGTGATGCGTCCCATGATGGGAGCTTTTCCCGACTTGTCCAGTCCGCTCTTTTTGAGGTAGAGCAGCACCTTGAATTTTTCTACTTTCATACGCTTATATTTTTTAGTGCAAAGTTACTTGCCATATAAACGTTCTTTGATACGCAAAACACTGTGTATGAGTGCAAATAAAACGGTGAGGATTTCTTTTCATCGCTTTGCGTTACCTATTCCCGTTTCGGTAACTGCCCGGCTAACGATTTGGTAACTGAACAACCTCAATATTCCGTTGTCGTTTGCATTTTCTCCACTTGGCAGAATACTGAAATATCGCTCATTTCAAACGACTTACGTTTAATCTTCACTCCTTAGCTTTTGCTTGCTTCGCCTTGTATATTCCATTGCGCCCGACACACTTTTGCCACCACTATCACCCTGTCTCACGGCATACCGATTGAAACTGTGTCAAAAATGTTGGGACATACCAGCATCAAGACGACGCAAATCTACGCTAAGATTCTGGACACGAAAGTCATGGACGACATGGCGGCTCTCAAAGAATTGTACACCAGAAAGGAATCTCAAAAATCACCAGATAATAAAGCCGTAAACGGATGAAAACAACCGCAACCATCAGCCAGGAAGAACTGGAGCAGAAAGCTGTCGATAGCATGATAGCGTACGAGAAGAACCTCATTTCCGGACAGGAAATGAAGGTAGCAGTCACCCGTGCGTTGCATCACTATGCCAACAGGGAAGGACACCGGGAAATCGTCCTGAAAGGGTGGATTATAAAAACCATCTACGCCCTCGACAGCAGCCAACTGAAAGACCTCGACCGGGTAGCTTTCACCTGCATGGATAAACAGCCGGTTAACCCCTGATAATTAACTCACATAAAAAACAAAATCATGAAAACAGAAACCAACAGCATGAGAATCGTGAAACCTGAAAAGGAATCTGAAAAAGCAGTCGTGGAACCCCAAAAGGAGAAAGCCACCGGAAAACCGAAGTACAAACCCGTGGAACCCGTCACACTCGAAACTGTTCCGGAAGATGCCGTGTTCATCCGCTCCACGGATGTATGCAAATTGCTCAACATCAGCAACTCAACGTTAAGGAACATGCGTGCGGAGCACGCAATCCCATTCTACAAACTGGGTGGGATATTTCTCTACAGCAAAGAAGAAATCATGAATTACCTCGCATCCAATTACAGTAGAAGAATCTAGCGAAAATGGCAAAAACAGGATTATCATATTATCAGGCGGAAACCGACCGCTTTCAGGACATCAAGGTAAAACGCCTGAAGAAGCGGTACGGCTGCGAAGGGTATGCAGTGTACCAGTATATCCAAAACGAGATATACCGGGTTGAAGGCTGTTATATCCGTTTCACGGACGACCAGCTTTTTGATGTTTCCGAATACTGGGGCATTGAAGAGCAACGGGTAGAAAAAATCATTGAATATTGCACGGAAGTGGAATTGTTCGACACCATTACCTGGCATACGAATCATGTACTTACTTCCGTAGATATTCAGCAGAGATATCTCGAAATCTGCCGGAGAGCCAAGAAGAAGATTGTAATACCGGAAGATATACGGCTTGTCGAGATACAAGACGTGGCTTCCGGTGTGACAGGTGCGCCGCTACCTCTTTTCTCCGGTCAGGAAATTGAGACGAAAACCGGAAAAACAGTTTATGGTTCTCCCAAACTGGATACCGGAAAACAGACCGCAACCGATATCGGAAAAGAAACCGTAATCACTGCCGGAATATCTTCCGGCGTCATTATTCCGCAGAGTTCTGCGGAAATTCCGGAAACTCCGCGGAATTCTGCGGAAAAACGGCACAAAGAAAAAGAAAGTAAAGAAAATTCCCCCTCTATCCCCCGGACTATTCCGCCGGCAAGGGATGATGAGGACAAAGTTTCACTCTCTCCGGACGGGAATAGGGGAAATGTTTCCGCAGAATCCTGCGGGAAACGTCCGGAACATGGCGAAGAATACCGTTTGAAGTTGCAGCGGCTGGGTGAAACCTGCTACAATCTGGGGTGTTCGAAAGGAGATGTCCGTAAGGTTCTGATGATAGAAAATATTGCCATGGACGACAGCCCGATATGGCAACTGATTGAAGAGTTGAAGGCGAGCGGCGGACGTTATTCGTTCACCGGAGAGGTGTTGCCCGCCCTGTGGGGACTGGTGAAGACGGGGCGCCTGCGGATGATGGAAGAGCATACGGATGAGGTGAAAGAGGGCGTTCATAACGTCAGGCAGATGCTGTCGGGTATCGGCGTGCCGAGCTACGACATGGACGAATTATGCGGAGAGGCGAAAGGCAAAGAAGATGTCCTGCAAGAGGTTATACGGGAAATACGACGATCGAAAGGGCGGATTCTTTCGGTGAGCTGTTTCATCAGGTCACGGTTGAAAAAAGCGAAGAAAAACGAATTGCAAAAAACGGCGTAAGCCACACAGTTATGAGTGAAGATAAAAACAAGACGCCGCTCTACTACCCCCGCAAAATGCGTACAGGGTGGTGCGTGGCGCACGAAGTGACAGCCGCGGGCGTCACTATCGAGAGATACGGAATACACTGCCAGACGTATGCGGAAGCATACCGACGGGCGGAAGTGATGAACCAGCAGCAACAGGCGCAAGCCCTTCAACCAGCCAACTCTGACGGCAAGAGAGGGGGTGAACGATCATGAGCGAAAAAGTAAGCACGATCACCTTGCGACTGACAGCCGAAGAAGCCGCCCAACTGGAGATACTCAAAGACATCATTGGGAAGAAGAGCGGGAGCGAAGCGATTAAATACGTCGTCAAGGAATACCCCCGTTTCTGTACCCACTACAAGCAGGAAGCGAAGGAACACGGAGAACTGAAACGAAAGTATCGGGAGCAGGGCGAAGCAGTGCGGGGTTTTCTGTCGGCACTCGACAGGTTGGAGAAAGCGGGCAGGGAGAAAGAGTAGGGGGAAACGATTGCTAGCAAAATACGCTCCGGAAGATCTTGGCCAATGAAATATTTGCTAGCAGATGTTTCCGGATCGTGTACTCGAGCTGCGTAAAAGTGCTAGCGGATTCTTGTTCCCGGTTCGTTCCGGAGCAACTAATTTGCTAGCAATTAACGGGGATATCAGGTTGATGGAGCCGGGATCCCGACAGGTATGTGATAGCAAGTGAAGGTAATGGGCAAGTGCCGAACCAAGCGGATTACTTTCGCGAGCGGCTTATCGTCTGATTGCTCACCGTGCCGCCGTGTGGTTCGTGGCAATGCGTGCAGCGGGAATACCGCCGCCCACACAGCCCCGCTCCCCACAGCAGCACTCCGTCAGTGTTTAATCGGAACATTCCTTCACCGGCAGCGTTTCTCGGACGTTCAGTGTTTCTGTGCACCGTGCCGCTTTCCTTGCTTTCCCGTAGCCGTCGGACTGGCGCAAAGAAAGCCGCCCTCTGACAGTGTTTCTATGGAACATTCTTGGGGGAAGTCTTTTGAAAGTTACTCCGGTGTATAACAGTCGAGGCTTGCCAAGTGGGTGATTACGGAAGTTACTACCGCCTGACGCATACGGCTCCGGCTTCCGCTCACACCCCGGTATAGCCGGACTACAGGCGACAGCCTATGCGGTGGAAACCCTTGCGGAAGGGTATCCCCTGCGGAACGGGTGACAGCTGTGATGCCCAGTGCGGTTTCGCTCCGCCCGGCACTTGCTGCCGGGACTAAGGCGAGAATCCGCTACCTCTTTTCGTCTGACAACAGGAACGGAAGTGTCAGTCAGGAGTGCAGCCCTGCGGTGCGGGGTTCCCGGGTTTACGGTTGAGCGGGTTTGTATTGTGGAAGTAAGCACCCTTCGTCGTCCTTCGGGCGCGTGCAGACGTGATGCTGCGTGCGCCGTGACAGCAATTGTTTTCCTTCCGCCTTCCTTTTTGGGGGACACCCAAAAAGAGACCGGCAGAAAAACAAAGGGGTAGCGATATTAAACATAACGGGTCATTATGCCCACACGCCTTGCCATTCAGGCAAGTCGGGTGCATAATGCGTGGTTATGTTTAATATGGATTGTTTTATTTTTCCGCCCCCAGGCGAAAAAAGCCATGCGGAGTGGAAACGCCACCACTATGGCAGCAAGCCGCCACCCCGACCACCGCCCCTTAGTTACTTCTGCCACTCCCGAGCCGTGCGGTTTTCTGACCTGTTGCGGGTGTTTGTGCTTCCTGCGGGTTGCGCCTGGCGGCGTGCCCGGCTGACTGTTTACGCCTTTCGGAACATTGGAAATTCCCGGCGGTCGGCTTCGCCGTCCGCTCCATGAAGCGGGGCGAAGCGCCCCGCCGAAAAGTGCAAATAACAAATCCGTGACAATCGGGCAAATGTCACAAAATAAAATAGTAAAAAACGTAAGTTCTCAAAACTTATATTAAACAGAATAGAAATGAAAGAATCACATACAGGTATTGGTATCTGCCGTTGCTACCAATGCCGAATGAAAAAAAAGAACTGCAGCACATCGGGACGTAAATCGCTCAAACGGGCAATCAACAAGTTTCGCCGCAAGCAATTGAAGTTAGACAAAGTAACCAGGCACAATCACTTCGGCGGATATTGGGCCTAAGACTAATACATGCTTTTATCCGCCCCACACTGCACAGGAACACATTTTTTTCCTTTTTTCATCTACCTCTCCAAGGGCATGGATGAACGGCAGACAAGAAATTTCAGATAAAAATACCGCACGACGTAGGAGCGCAGGATATTTTTATCTGAAATAGCGTAGCGGTTCTTGAATGACGGGCGACCGTGACCTATCTTTGTAGAAGAAAAGAAGAAAAATACGCTGTAAAACAGCAAACTTATCATTTATCCTTTCCCGTCACTTTATAGATAATTGCGTTTCTGTCTGTGTCATTCTGTTTATTTACGGATAGAACCATACGGGAATAAAACGTAAAAACGCCCGAAAACAGTCGGAACGGAAGTAAAAACGTACTTGAAACCCTTCGAGATGTTTTCAAAAATTCATCAGACATTTTTTTTATCTCGTCAGACGTTTTTCGAAAAACTCCTGATGTTTTTTATGAGGCTTTCAGAAGCATATTCCGTTCACCAAATACCCGCAAATGAAAAGCCCGGTGAAATGATTTCTCATTCATCGGGCTTTTTCTTTGACTGGTTTGCGATATGCGAAACGATGATAATTAAGCTGCCGGGTCCGGAGCTTCTCCGCCGCCTTCGCCAGGTTTCGGGTCTGGTTTCTCATCTCCACCTTCTTCATTCGCTGCGCTTGCTCCTGCTTTTGAGAAAGAATACATTGCAACGGCTTCTTTGATTTCCGTAGAAGGAACGTAGATGACACGTGCTTTCTTGACGCTGTTTGCGCCGCACTTGCTGGCATCCTCGAGACCTTTACCGGAAACGGAAGGACGGAATGACCCAAGGTCTCCCAGGCGGACGGGTGAACCGTTGGCTAAGTTGCGCTTGATGACGGTCATCAATGCGTCAAGAACAGCCTTGATGTCAGAACCTGTCAGCGTACAACGGTCTGCGATTTGTTCAACGATTTGTTTCAGTGCCATCTCCGGGGCGAGTACTACTTGTGCATAGTATTTTGCGGCGGCGTCTTTGTTCTGAGGATTCTTGCGCAAAGCGGGTTTGATTGTAATTGCCATGTTAATTAGTGTTTTAATGATTAATAATGTTGCAAATCTACATATACGTGCGTGGGCGTGCGGACGTATGTTCTTATCTGTGATGATACGTGTTTCATCATACGATTATGTACATGAAAAAAGGGCTGCGGTTTGTATTCCGCAGCTCTCAAAACAGGGGTTTTCACTCCGATCGTAAAGTTTACTCCTTAATCGTTTCTCCTTTCATTGTCTTTCACGGGACTGTCTGCCCCGGTGAGCCAAACAAAAATTTTACCGATAACTTTCAATACCTTCAACGTCGTTCTCCAAAATGGTTTCATAATGACCTCCTTTTTAATTGTGTCCCGCAAAGGTAGGGGAAATGAAGAATGAAGAATGATGAATGAAGAATTGGCTGCGCTTTCATACATTTACATCTGCATAGTAATTCTTCATTCATCATTCTTCATTCATCATTCTTCATTCATCATCCTTCATTAAATACCCGTATTCGACGGAGACACAGAAGCAGGGACATTGTTTGATGTACTCGCAGGGTTCTATGGTACCGTTGTGGTTGAGGTCGGGCGAGAGGTCGCGGTGACCGCAAATCTTTGCTCCGCGGTAGGTGAGCAGCAGGAAGCGGAGAAGGGTTTCAAGGCTTTGTTTTTGTGCGTCGGTGCGGGTGTCGGCGGCACGTCCGGAAGCATCCAGACCTCCTTCGTAGGCAACTCCTATCGACGGGGTGTTGTAGCCTTTGGCGTGGGCTCCGATGTGGGTGATGTCGCGCATGTGGTGTATCGTTCCGTCTTTGGTGATGTAATAGTGATAGCCACATTCGGCAAAACCTTGGCGTTTGTGCATGGAGTCGAGGGCTTCCGGGGTGAGGTTGCTTGTGCAAGGGGATGCGGTGCAGTGCACCACAATCAGGGTGATGTTTCTTTGTTTAATCATTGTTTTTTGTGGGTGATTATGTGGATGATTTTTAGTTGTGTATTCTTGTTCTACCCCCCCTTCCGTCCCCCTTTGGGGGAGACGCTTGTCGGGGGAAGTGCTCTTCCCCCTTGCCGCAGGGCGTTCCCCTAGCGAAGAGGGTTCGGGCTGTAGCCGTAGGAGCTGCTGCACTAGGGCTTAAAAGGGTGAGCCGAAAGAGATGGTTATCAGTTCCTTTTGTTTGGGGGTGAGGATACGGTTACTTAACTGGTAGTTTGTTTCCTGCAATGCTTCGAGTAGTTCGGAATCGTCCTTTATCCACTGTTTGAGGCGGATAGAAGCGGATGCAGGTGCTATATTCGGGAAATAGAGAACGGCCAGTTCTTTGAAACCGTAGCTACGGTTGGTTAAACTTTGGCAGTTGTTTTGTTGGTGCACGTTGGTATACATAATTATAGTGTTGGTTTACAGATGTAAAGATAGGCTTTTTAGTGGCTGGTTGTTACCTGTATACTTGGTAGATATAGTTATATATGTTTGTTGGCAGAGGAAATTTGTGATATTCGGGCAATTGTCACGAATTTCTTTTGTCCGTAACTTTTCGGCGGGGCGTCTGCCCCGCTTCGTGAAGCGGACGGCGAAGCCGACCGCCGGGAATCTCCGATATTCTGCAAAGACTGTCCGCAGGGTGCAAACAGTCAGCCGGGCACGCCGCAAGGCGAAGTCCGCAGGAACAGGAAACCCGCAAGATGTCGAAAATCCTGCAGGGAACCGGAAAAGGCAGGAGTAACTAAGGGGCGGTGGTCGGGGTGGCGGCTTGCCGCCACAGTGGTGGCGTTTACATTCCGCAGGGCGCAGTCCGCAAGGGTGGACATGAAACGGAGTAACTTTATGCCCGTTCCTGAAACAACGGAAAAGCCCGCAAACAGCAGGAATATTTGGAAGATGCTGTTATGTTGAATTAAAGCACAAAATCCGGAACGGTTTTGTGACTAATTAAACATAATTGCTCTTCCGGATTTCCTGCGCAAAAGCTGCACTCCACTAGAAAAACCGGAAGACCACGGCGCTAGCAACATCACGTCAGCACGGCGGCGAAAGCTTTCGACGCCTCTAGTTCAAACGGACAAACCCGCTCAATCATAAAACACGGGAACCCCGCACCGCAGGGCTGCACTCCTGACTAACAGCCCGTTCCTATAGTCAGACGAAAAGAGGTAGCGGATTCTCGCCTTAGTCCCGGCGTTAGTGCCGGGCGGAGCGAAACCGCACCGGGCATCGCAGCTGTCACCCGTGCCGCAAGGGATTACATTCCGCTAAGGATATCATCCGAAAGGGTGCCCATCGCATAGGGTGCTGCTTCCTTTGCTGTATTCGGCAAGTGAGGGAGCGGCAACCGGAGCCGGATATAAGACGGTAGTAACTTCTGTAATCACCCACTTGGCAAGCCTCGACTATTATACACCGGAGTAACTTTAAAGAAACTTTCCCCAAGAATGTCCCATAGAAACACTGCCGTAGGGCGGCTTTCTTTGCGCCAGTCCGACGGCTACGGGAAAGCAAGGAAAGCGGCACGGTGCACAGAAACACTGAACGTCCGAGAAACGCTGCCGGTGAAGGAATGTTCCGATTAAACACTGACGGAGTGCTGCTGTGGGGAGCGGGGCTGTGTGGGCGGCGGTATTCCCGCTGCACGCATTGCCACGAACCACACGGCGGCACGGTGAGCAATCAGACGAAAAGTTTCAAGCATGACTTTTTTCCAGTTTGCTAGCACATACCTGGCAGGATCCCGGCTTCATCAACCTGTTATCCCCTGCCAACTGCTAGCAGAATCCGGCAGCCGGCTTCTTCCAGGACGAAACATTTGCTAGCACTATTCCCGAGCTGCAGTAGTTGATCCGGAAAAATCTGATAGCAAATCTTTCCTACTGCAGCCGGGGTGAGCTATACAGCCATCGGTTCCTCTTTGATAATCGAGATTTCCAGTGCGTTTTCAATCTTGGTCAAAGTTTCGAGTGAAAGGTTCTCCCGTCCTCTCAACACCTTTGAAATGTATTGCGGGCTGCAATTCATTTTTTCAGCCAATTGCTTTTGGCTCATTCCTAATTCTTCCATCCTGTCCAGCATCAGCATGGCAATATTTTGCGAATGTCGGAGCCAAGACTTGTTTGTTTCAAGGAAGTCAAACAGCTCACGCCATTTCGAAGGCGTTGGAGAAGAATGTTCTTCAAGCCTTTGTGCGATAGATTTCATACTATTTTCCATACTATTCCTCCCAAATTATAATTCACTAATATACTCTATAAACCCTTCGTCATCAATAATTCCTTCTTCCAGCAGGTAGCGTCGGACTTTGTCTATTTTCACAAGTTCCTGCCTGGTGTGCTCTCTTTCCTGCATCGTAGCCGTCAGCTTGATGGCGCCTCCGGTGATGATGTAGTTGCCTTGAATCAATTTGATAGCGTATAGCCGGAGCCATGACGAGTGACCGTATTTACGTTTTAACCGGGCCTTTTCTTTTTGCAGCATCACATCCGAAGCCTGGTTGTTGTCCAGCGGGCGGAATATTTTGCTTAAATCGGTTTCCGGGGAGATGTCCATTATGATGTATCGAAGGCGTTCACTATCTTCAATCGTATCGCTGATAGCTTCTTTTATGTCTGTTATTTTAAAGTAGGCGTTCAAGTCGTCAATGTTCTCCTTGAAGAAAGCACGTAGCCAAACCACGTCCGCCCAGTTGTTGAACACCTTATAAAGTTCGTTATCATCCTCGCCTTCAAAGTGTACAGCCCATAATTTTCTATCTCCAGTAATGTCGTCAAATGTCATATCTCCTTGTTTTATAGTAAGACAAAGATACGCAAAAATAACGAGATAATAAACTTATAGGTTGATTATTTAGCAAGAAAAATGTTTTATTTAGTTGGTTTAGTGGTTGTATGGTAGATGGTGGTGTCTGTGTCCCAGTCATTAATTTCATCATTCGTGTTTATTTGCAGGCTGTCAATGAGAGTTTTTCGATGAGTTATTTCCGGTTGTTCGCAGCCTCCTATCAGTTGTATAATGAATATTATTCCTGCTATAACGATTCCTGCTATGGTATTATTGATAACATTTCTTTTTAAGCCTTTAATATAAGAATTCTGATACCTGTTATTTTGCATAATTTATATTTTTTACGCTGTGAAGTTAATAAATTAAATGCGATATTTATCGTTATTTGTCACTTTAATTAGGTTTATCCGATTAAAAACGATACCTTTGTATTACAAAACTTGAATCCTCAATGGGATATTAAAAGAGGGTTTTTGCCAAAGTCGGTGTCTAATTCGGTGACATCACGAAAATAGGAAGCTGTTAATTCATTATGAATGAGACTATAAAGGAATTAAAGTTTGAGGGCAGGTAGCCCAACAATTTATAAGACAAAATAAGCTAAAAGCCGTTATTACTAGGTAATAACGGCTTTTTTGCATGTTTAACAGTATGTGTCTCTAAACTTCTCACCATCAAGAGGTCACATTATAGGTCACTGGAAGTTTTAAAAAAACAGTTCCTCGGTGGCAAATTCGGTGATACGAATGCATGTTGATAGTCCGAAAAACGCTAATCTTATGAAAAGCCGTGAAGTTGATTGATAAAGAATAAATCCTTAAACTGGCTGTCGTCTTGTTTAGTAGAAAAGAAAAACAGGTTTTATAGCTCAAGTGAGTATAAAACCTGTTTCTAATTTTTCTAAATCGGGCAGAACTCTTATTCTTCTGCTTTTATTGATTCATCGATTACTTTGATCTTTTGTAATACCAGTTCCAAGTCTGCTTTCAACTTATCTACCTTGCGGTTCAATTCAGTCAACAGGCTGCTGCCTTTCTTAGAAGTAGAAGTCAGGAAGCCTAGATTGTTCTCATAAGTCTGAAGCTCATTCTTCATATTCTCATAAGTGCGTACCAGCTTTTCACGTTCTCTGTACAGAGATTGAGTACCGCTTCCCTGGATATTGCTGATATTCGAACGGAAGTTACTTAACTTCTTGTTGGAAGCATTGATGTTAAAGCGGTCGAATAGCTGATCGATGATTCCGTGATACTGCTTGTATAACTTATCTTTTTCTTTGAACGGCACATGACCGATAGAGTTCCACTCTTTCATTAAATCCCGAACCAAGGTACTTGCTTCTTCGGTATCCATGCTTTCATCAATAGCGGATAACTTCTCGATCAACGCTTTCTTCTTTTCCATATTCTCTGTTTCTACAGAACGTTGTGAAGAAGTAGCTTTGTTCTTTTGTTCGAAGAAGTAGTCGCAAGCTGTGATAAACCGTTTCCAGATTGCATCCGAGTGTTTTT
>ERZ1036441.81-NODE-81-length-90022-cov-79.537931_pt1 | contig 90022 bp, 90 predicted proteins | sample MGYA00514225_ERZ1036441 | MGnify/ENA primary metagenome ERZ1036441 (study PRJEB33795, sample SAMN09464925) | human gut metagenome | host: Homo sapiens | place: USA: Stanford, California | collected 2016-08 | study: EMG produced TPA metagenomics assembly of the... | reverse complement strand
AACCTACCATAGAAATATGACAAGGCGCTGGGTGCTTAGCCTACTGCTACACCACCGAAGAGACTGAAAAACTGGAGCTTACCCGCCTTACTGAAAAGCTGGGTGGAAACATCGAGCTGGCTATCAAACAACTTGCCGAAAGCAAACGGCAGGAGAAAAAGTAACCATTTTAATTCCTGATAAGACAATGAGTAAGAAAGATTTATTAAGCCAATGCAGGGAAGCGCTCGGAGACGCTACCCTGACCAATCTGGATTTATTAAACCTGATTGGAGAGATGAAAAAAGAACTGGAACACGACCGCATCTGCGGTCACTGAATGAATAAAGAAGGCGGCTCCACGCTGACTATCCGCAAATCCAACCGTGTGACGGACGGCTTCAAGGGATACAAGGCCACGCTGTTTGCCGGAGAAAAGAGCTATACCGAAATCAACATTCCGCTTCGTAGGGGTGACGACCTGTTCCTTCACGGAAATAAGGATGCCGGATGTATCGGGTATTTCATCGGTAGCGAGGTTCTGCTCTTCGGCAGTTACGGGCTGTTTGCCCGTGATGACGACAGCCGGTATTTACTAACCAAAGAAAGGAGATAGACGCATGAAAAAGAGAATAACAATCCTATTTCTGGCATTGCTGTCCCTTTCAGTGACAAGTAAAGCGCAGTGGACGGTGTTCGACCCGTCCAACCTTGCCCAAAGCATTGTGAACTCCGCAAAGGAAATCGTACAGACATCCTCGACTGCACAGAATATGTTGAACAACTTTCAGGAGACTGTAAAGATTTACCAGCAGGGAAAAGCCTACTATGATGCGCTTAAATCGGTGCATGACCTTGTAAAAGGCGCCCGGAAAGTTCAACAGACTATCCTCTTGGTAGGTGACATCAGCGATATTTACGTGACCCATTTCAATACCATGATGGGCGACCCTAACTTCACCGTAGACGAACTCTCGGCCATCGCTTTCGGATATAACCGGCTACTCGAAGAAAGCAGCAACCTGCTGCTGGATTTGAAGGAAGTGACTACGGCTACCGGACTTTCGATGACCGACAAGGAACGGCTGGACATCATCAACCGGATATACGGCGAAGTGCTGGAATACAAGAACCTGACATGGTATTATACCCGCAAGAATATCGGCATATCGTACCTGCGCAGCAAGAAGAAGGGAGACTCTCAAAGGGTACTCGCCCTGTACGGGACACAAGACCAGCGTTACTGGTAATCATTCATCACTAAAGGAATAACAAAACTATGGTATTACTATCAATAGACTGGACGAACCTGCATGAGTTGTTGCGTTCACTTTACGATGAAATGATGCCCCTGTGCGAGGATATGGCAAGCGTGGCAAAGGGTGTGGCGGGTATCGGCGCTTTGTTCTACGTGGCCTACCGGGTATGGCAGTCCCTTTCGAGGGCGGAAGAGATAGACGTGTTTCCCCTTTTCAGGCCGTTCGTGCTGGGGCTTTGCATCATGTTCTTCCCCACTATGGTGCTGGGCACGATCAACGGAATACTTTCTCCCGTGTGCAGCGCTACGTCCTCACTGGTGGAACGGCAGACCTTTGACATGAAGAAGTATCAGGAAGAGAAGGACGAACTGGAACGGGAAGCGATGCTGCGTGATCCGGCAAAGGCCTTTCTGGTTAGCGATGAGGAATTTGACAAGAGGATAGACGAACTGGGCTGGTCTTTGGGAGACATGGATACGATGATAAACATGTACGGACAGAAGGCGGTGTATGACATGGGGGAAAAGGTAAGGCAATGGTTTCGGGAGCTGCTGGAACTGTTCTTTCAGGCAGCCTCGCTGCTGATTGACACGCTAAGGACTTTCTTTCTGATCGTGCTGTCGATACTGGGGCCTATTTCCTTTGCACTGGCCGTCTATGACGGGTTTCAGAGTACGCTCACCACCTGGCTGTCACGCTACATCTGTATTTACTTATGGCTACCCGTGGGCGATTTGTTCGGGGCCATCCTCTCACGCATACAGATTCTGATGTTGCAGCAGGACATCAAACAGATGCAAGACCCGACATTCATACCGGACGCTTCGAACAGCGTTTATTGTATCTTCATGATTATCGGTATCATCGGTTATTTCTGCGTGCCCACGGTTTCCTCGTGGATTATCCAGGCAGGCGGTGCCGGAGCTTACGGCCAGAAAGCGAACAGCGCCGGAAAGATGGCCGGTAACGGCGCGGCGGCAGTCGGCGGGGCAGTCGGCGGATCGGTAGCCGGGCGCATCAAGAAAATGTTTTAACGGACAATTAATTAACAGAAAAAAGACATGGAATTTAAATCATTAAAAAACATTGAGACATCGTTCCGGCAGCTTCGGCTGTTCGGAATGGTATTCCTGGGAGTATGCGCACTGGTAACGGTCTTCGCCACCTGAAAGGCGTACGAGTTTGCCGAGGCGCAACGGCAGAAAATCTACGTACTGGACAGCGGAAAGTCGCTGATGCTGGCCCTCTCGCAGGACGTGCAGCAGAACCGTCCCGTAGAAGCAAGGGAACATATCAGACGTTTCCACGAATTGTTCTTCTCCTTGTCGCCCGACAAGAGCGCCATTGAAAGCAACATCCGGCGTGCCCTTTACCTTTCGGATGATAGCGCCATCGGTTACTACCGGAACTTGCAGGAGAAAGGCTACTTCAACCGGATGATAGCGGGAAATATCTCGCAGACCCTGACGGTGGACAGCATACGGGGAAACTTCAACAGTTATCCCTACCAGATGAAGGCCTATTGCCGGCAGCACATCATCCGTTCAAGCAGCGTTACCGAAAGGTCGCTTGTCACGACCTGCCGTCTGAGGAATGTAACCCGGAGCGACAACAATCCGCAGGGCTTCCTGATAGAGAGTTTTACAATCATCGAAAACAGGGACATCGGACAGTATGAAAGATAACGGGATAAAAAAGGTCTTCCACTCGTTCAGAACGAAGAAAGACCGCTGTATGGTAAAACTCCGCAGACGCTGGCAGCGATTGAGCTACCGGCAGCAAAGGATAATCATCCTTAACCTGCTCGGCCTTTTCGCCGCCATCGACCTTGCCTACATCGTGGGCGGATTTTGCGGGAAAGACAAATTTCCGATTGAGGTGCAACACATTCAAAGGATTGCACTTCCCCAAACGGACAGTATCCAACCATTCAAAAACAATGTATCCAATGACACAATCAGATAAGAAAGAAGAAAAAGAGAAAGAACGGGAATCGCAGAAGGCGAAATCCGCTTTAGAAAAGGAAAAGAAGCAGGGCGGCAAGGCCGTCGAAAAGCTCAAATTCTATGGCGTGGTGGCATTCCTCTCCCTGCTTTGTGCCGGGTTCATCTGGTTTATCTTCAAACCGGACGCGCCCGAAACGGTGGAAGGGATGGCGGGTATCAATACGACGATACCCGACGCTATCGCACCCGAGACGATGGCCGACAAACAGAAGGCCTATGAATTGGAAGAGATGAAGAAACGCCGCAAGGAAAAGGTAAGAACCTTGCAGGACATGGCGGGGGATTATCTGACATCGGACACGCTCCACGGGCTGAAGCCGGAAGAAAGAGCGCCGAGGGTGGATGCAATCCGCGAGTCCAGGGAGAAGCAGCGACAGATTTCACGCCAGATTACCTCCTTTTATCAGGAGCCGAAGGAAAGTCCCAGGGTGAGCGAACTGGAACGGCAGGTGAAAGAGCTTAGCGAAAAGCTGGAGTGTGAACGGAAGTCACAAGACCCGCTGGAACTGATGGAGAAATCGTATGAAATGGCGGCACGCTATTTCCCCGGACAGACGGGCGGACAGGTGAAAAGCATACAGACTGCCGGTGGAACGGGTGCGGGCAATCCTGCCACAATAGCCGCCGGACGTGTCACGGAAAGCGTGGTATCGTCACTGGCTGCGCCACCATTGCCGGATTCAATACCCCGCAATTACGGTTTTGCCACGGCGGTAGGCGGCGCGCAGCTTGCCGGAGCCAATACGATACGGGCCTGCGTGGCGGAAGACCAGACGGTGACTACCGGATCACGTATCAAGTTCCGGCTGTTGGAACCGCTGCAAGTGGGCAGTGTACTCGTCCCTGCAAATACTCCGTTATTCGGCACGGTACGTATCGAAGGGCAGCGGATGGCGGTCAGCGTGAACTCCATCGAAAGCGGCGGCAATATCCTGCCGGTGGAACTGGCGGCCTACGACATGGACGGACAGGCCGGACTTTTCGTCCCGAATACCGCGGAGCGTACCGCCATGAAGGAAGCCGCCGCCAATATCGGAAGCAGTTTCGGGACAAGCATCTCGTTTGCCCGCAGTGCCTCGCAACAACTCGTCATGGACGTGACAAGGGGCGTGCTTAGCGGCGGTTCACAATACCTGGCCACGAAGATGCGGGAAGTGAAAGTATCCGTCAAAGCGAATTACCAACTTTTATTAATATCCAAAAAACAGTAATCAGATTATGAAGACAAGAATTATTTTATCAATAGCCATGGTTTTAGCCGTATTGGTAGTAAAAGCCCAGGAACCGGTGGAAACAAAGATTTTCCCCACCAACCAGATTATCGCACCGCATAAGATTGAGGTGACTTTCCAGAAGACCGTGCATATCCTTTTCCCCTCGGAAGTGAAATACGTGGATTTAGGCTCGTTCGACATCATTGCGGACAAGGCCACGGGAGCGGAAAACGTAGTCCGCATCAAAGCGGCGGTAAAAGGATTTGAGGGGGAAACGAATTTTTCAGTCATCACCGCCGGCGGTTGTTTCTATTCTTTTAATGTGGTCTATAAGGACGAGCCGGCACAGCTTTCCATCGAGATGGAGGACTGGCTCCGGGACAATCCCGAAGGCGGTTTTGCCGGCGACCGCATGTTCGTGAAGCTGAAAGAACTGGGCGGGGAGACACCGCTGGTAGTGAACCGCATCATGTACACGCTATATAAGAAGAACAAAAAGGACATCAGGCACATCGGCTGCAAGAAGTACGGGATTCAGACATTGCTCAAAGGGCTTTATATCAACAATGACCTGCTGTACCTGCATACTTCCGTGCGCAACACCTCGGACATATCGTTCGACATTGACTACATCCGCTTTAAAATCATCGACAAGAAGGTGGCCAAGCGCACGGCCATGCAGGAGAACTTCATAGAACCGGTAAGGACATACAACCGTCTGACAACGGTGGACGGGAAAGCTACGGTACGTAACATATTCGTGTTGCCAAAACTTACCTTGCCGGATGACAAGTTGCTCGTCGTCGAGGTTTACGAAAAGGGCGGTGCCCGTCACCAGTCATTCCGCATAGAGAATACCGACCTTGTGGCGGCAAAACCAATCAGTGAGTTGCACCTGAAATAATAACCTCCATATAATACAATGTATATGCAAAGAATACTATTCATATTGGCGGTAGCCGTGACGCTGTCTTTCACAGCGGACAAGGCATACGCGCAGCGTGACCTGCCGGGACAGACGGGTGTACAGTTCATGACAGGTGGAGTCGACCGTTTCCTTTCGTGGAAGAGTGGCGGTGAGCGTCACTACTTCACCTCGCTGGCCTTTACACGTACCAACCGTAACCGTACCTACTGGCTGTACGGCCTGGATTATCAGATAAAGGAATACACTTATGAAAGTAAGGCGATACCGAAAGCGCAGTTTACGGGGGAACTCGGTTACTTCATTCCCGTAGTATCGGACAAGGGCCGGAACGTATGCTTCCGTATAGGGCTTTCCGCACTGGGCGGTTTCGAGACAGTCAACTGGGGAACCTCCCTGCTTCCTGATGGGGCGTCAGTGACGAACGGGGACAGCTTTATCTATGGCGGAGGCCTGACGGCGGCTTTCGATGTCTGGCTGACCGACCGGATCATCCTGCTGATGCAGGTAAAGGAAAGGGCGCTCTTCGGAACGGATGCGGGTAACTTCCATACGCAGATAGGATTGGGCGTTCGCCTTATTATTAACTAACAAAAAGAGAAAGGAGAAACAGAAAAATGAAGAACGTATTATATATATGTATAGGCGCACTGTTTGCGGTGCTGGCTTTCAGTTCATGTAACGATGAGATAGACATCCGGCAGGATTATGATTTCAAGCTCTCTTCCTGGTATCTGCAAAAACAGATTGCAACGGGGGAAACGGTGGAGATACGCTTTTATCTTGACCGTGAAGGGGACTATGAAAAGGCGGAGTATGAACTTGAATATATACAAGTGGAAGGTAAGGGTGAAGTATTCGACAGCGAAGGCGTGAAACTCGTCAACCGGGAAGTAAGGCCGCTGGCGGAGGTGCCGGGACTGGATACGGAAAATCCGGTGAAGCAGATATTCACACTCTTTTACCGTTCGACAAGTGCCAAACGCTCGGAACTGAAATTCTTTGTCCGTGATAATTTCGGACGGGAAAGGGAACTGACGGTAACCTTTGATACGGAAAACAGTACGGCGGAAGAATAGCCGTTACCAAAATCCACAAGGAAAGACGGCGGGGCAACCTGCCGTCTTCTGTTTTATGAAATTTGCTTAATGAAAACAAAGGAATGAGTAATTGTTCCCTATTGCAAAGAATTTGTTTTTATATTTAGCCGGAAGTTAATTAATCAATCAGATACGCATGAAAACAACACTTAGGATATTCCGCATTTTACTCAAGTTGCTCCTGCTCTCTTACGTGGCAGTGGTAAACATTATCCTCATATCGGCCTTTTATGTCCTGTTGCTGGCAATCGTCGGCTGGGTGGCCCCTTCATTCCTGCCGGGGTTGTTTGCCGAATACTCCTTTGCCCATCATCTGGTCTATTCGATGCCTTTTTATATTGTGCTGCTTTACATCCTCTACAGCCTTTCACCGCTGAACGTGTGGGTGATGCGGATGAAAGAGGGCTATAAACCGCTGGATGCCAATGAACGGGCACGGCTGGAACGCCTGCTCCTGGAAATGGGGATGGAAAGGAAGCTGAACATTTACCGTAACAGGGACGCACGCACGAACGCCGTGACTTTCGGCTTCAACACTATCGGTCTGACAGGCGGCATACTCGGTGCGGCCTCGGATGAGGAACTCAAAGGGATCATCTGCCACGAAGTGGGACATATATCGCATTATGATTTCGTCTATCAGGTGCTTCTTTTCTCGATGCAGTCGCTGGGCTACCGCTGTCTGTACGGGCTGTTCCTTATTCCTTCCCTGATTTTCGGGGTGATTGGGAACTTTATGATCGGTGTGGTGCCTGCCGTCCGTTTTGCCGTGGTGGGAATAGCGAAACTATGGTGGAGTGCCTACAAGTTGTTGCACCACACAATTTACGGTCTCAGCCGGATAGCCGACGTGAATATCAACAAATACGCCGAATACCGTTGCGACAGGTATGCGGTGCGCTACGGTTGCGGAGAGGGCCTGCTCTCGTTCCTGCGACGGGTGGCGGTGGCGGAGACGGGCGGGGAGCGGACTTCGTTCACCGAATATATCATGAGTACGCATCCGTCACTAGAAAAACGGATAGCCCGGCTGGAAAAACTGCTATAACCTGCGGCAAAGAATAGGTGCCTATATCATTTTTCGGATGTTGGTATAGGGAATGCCCGATGCATGCACCTGCCCGATTTCATCCGAAGTGTCTTCATAATAACAGACGATGTGACTGCCTGTAAGCACTTCCTGAAGACTGTCTTTTTCTGAAAGCGTTTCTTTGTTGCCCGCCTGTTTTAGTAAATCGTCGTATAAGGCGCAATAGAGTTTGTCGGCGCCGGCCGGATAAGGTGTTTCGGGTATGACTGCCGAAAGGATGATGTCCGGGCATTTGTCCGCGTCGCGCAGCATGACTATCGTATCGGCCGCCAACAGCCCGATATAAGTATTCAGGTGGCAGGAGAATGTGCGGTATCCTTCATCATACAGTGAAAGAATGCGCCGATAGAGTTCCATGCGGATTTTATCTTCTCTGAAATGGTCGTATTTTGTTGTCTTTTCAATGGTACTGCCGGTTATGGCAATGTTCTTATTATACATCTTGCTATGGTTTATTGATTAGTACCTTGTCCGTAACTTCCTGCTATGTACCGAAAAAAGCACGGTACTTAACAAGTCTGAACACAGGCACGACCAAGCGCCTCGCAGGAGACGAGTTAAGCCCGTGCCATATATGTACGACAAGGACTTCGCCCGTTTATCCTCCTGCATAAAATTGGTCGTTTCGTGTTCAGGAATAAACAGCTAAAAGCTATTATACTATGTAATCATTCAACTTTTTTTGTCTTATAACTATCTTTTTAAAATTCAACTGCACAAAAATAGAAAAAAGCCGGGCAACCGCATTATGATTGCCCGACTTTTTTAAGATGTCTTTTGCAGGTGTGGGGTGTGGCAGGTCAGTCCACGGGTTCGCCGCCATATCGCAAGCGGCAGATGTCTTCATGGATTTCCCGCATGATGTTCAGTTGCATCCGCCTGCTGATATGGTGGCTTGGCGAACGCATGAACAACCGGTTCTCTATCAGGCTGCAAAATTTGGTGCCTTCTTTACTTACCATGCAAATGATTTGATTTTCAAGGAATAATTCCATATCGGTGGAATATTCAACGTTCGGGGATATTCTGATGTATTTCATACATTGACGGTGTGAAAGGTGATTACGGTGGCGGTGTGGGTGGGGTCGTCCGGCCCTGCCCTGCCGCATGGGTGGGAAAAACGTGCCGGAATTGTCTCCGGCACGCCTGCTATTTTTAAGCGGCTTTTCCGCTATCCGTTTTCTCCGCTTTCGGGGCGGTGACTTTCTTTTCCGTCTTTTCGGCTGCCGTTGTCGGTTGTTGTCCCGCTTCTTTGGCTGCCGCCTTTTCCGCTTTCCTCATTTCCTTTATTCTCTCGTCCAAACGTTCGTGCCGTTTCTGATATTCTTCCTCGTGGGTGGCTTTTGCAAGTCCGTACTGGTCGGGGAAGTGCATGTTTGCGAAGTCCCTCAACAGTTTGGATGCGCTGTTGTCTCCGTAAGCGTCCTCGCAAAGAAAATGACTGATGAAGTCCCGTTTGATGACCGTTCTTTGTGCGTCCGTCAACTTGGCTACAATCTTCATGCGTTGTTTTTCGTCCAGCGGCAACGGCTGGTCTTTGATGCCGCAAAGCGGATAATGCTTTCTTTGCAGTCTGGTCAGCATGATGAAATACATCATCCCGTCCTCGTACTGCGTGAAAGGGCTCTCGGGATAGTCGTTTTCACGAACTAATTTCTTTGTATCGGCTACAATCTTCTCTACGGACAACTGTTTGAAACGCTTGTTCCTTTCCTGCAATGTTTCGATGGTGACAGGGGCGGTTTCTTTCTTGTTTATCTCAACATAGCAAAGTTCGGGTTCTCTCTGCCCTACCTTTACGTAGGTCTTTATCCTTCCTTCTTCCTGCTTGCGGTTGAGTTCTTCCACCTTTTGAGTGTAGTCCGTCTGCTTCTTTTCAAACGTCTTTACGGCTTCTTCATACTCTTTCGGGTTGGTGAATTGTTCCTGCTGCGGTGCTTCCGGCGCTTTGGGGAAATTCTGTGCCGAAACGGTATAATTCAGTTCTTTTATCTCGTGCCCTTTCTTGTCGAGTTTTTGAAGTGCCGTTTCGTTCATGCCACCGTAATAGGGTCGGGCTATCACCAATTTCGGATCGGATTTCAACAGTTTCTCCGTCTCCTTTGCCACGAATGCGGCATTCTTGGCTTCCAAACACTTGCGGTTGGTGCAATGTCCGCACCCGTTATGTTTGGCAAAAAGGTTGTAGTTCGCTGCGTTGTGTACACATTCCCTGCATTCCGTCTTGTCGAACTTGTATTGTTCAAGGTCGGTGGTATAGTATTTTTCAAAATGCTTTTTAAAGAGGTTCAATGTATATCCCGTCCAATTGTCTCCGCTGCCTTCTTTGAGGTGCTTCTCGTAAACGTCCTTTTGGATGTGCGGTTCATAGGTGCTTATTTCCTCGGCTACGCTGATAGTGATTGTTTCATTGTCTAACAGTTCACCGATAGGTTGATACAGTTCGTTCAGTTTGAGACGGGTATAAATATATTTCTCGCTTCGTCCGAAACGGCTGGCGAGTGAATACATATCGTACCGTCTTTTTTCAAGCAAGCGTTTGAACGCTCTCGCTTCTTCGGTGGGGCGTACCTGCTCACGCTGCAAATTTTCACTCAGTGACATATCTTCCGCTTCATCATCCGTGATGTTGCCGTATATGGTCGCCTTTATCGTCTTTGCTCCTGCAAGCAATGAGGCACGGTAACGGCGTTCACCGTAAATGATTTCGTAGCCTCCTGCCGTGCGTGGGCGTACTGCGATAGCCTGCAAAACGCCTACTTCCCGGATACTGTCCGCAAGTTCCTGCAAAGATGCGTCATTGAATGTCTTGCGGTGGTTCTCTGCGCTTGGCTGCACGGTGGTTATGTCAAGGTCGGTTTCGGCTGTGGCCGTTGCAAGCGGTGTTTTAAACTCGGCTGGCTGCGGTGCTTCTTCAGTGGCGGCAGGCACATTCGGCCCACCGATTAACATCATCGGCTTTTGGATGACTGCCAAAGCGGTTACTTTTACTTCTGCTGTCGCTTTCTCTGATTTTTGTACGTTGTTCTTCTGTACTTTTTTGCTCGTTTTCATAATGATAAATTTTAAAATATTGATAATTAATTGAATTGTTTTCCGTCTGAAAGGTATTCCCAGTCGTTGGCGTTACATTCCTCTATAAAGTATTCCATTGTTTGGATGCTTTCCATATCATCCCGGCAGGCACGGAAAAAACTGCGGAGACAAGCATTCATAAGATTGTCAAACGTAACGTTCTCTGACGGGGATTTTAGAAAGTCATATATCGGGGCAAGAATATAGTTGTCTATGTAATAGCCCGTAAGGGGGCAACAAGTATCTATAAAGATTCTGCTTCTTCGTCCTTTCATTCCTTTCCAAAAATATTTGGGGGCGTATAGGTCACTCCAATGGTTGTTCGTCAGATAGGTTGCCAGCCGCCACCCGTTTAACCTGTCTATGCAGTCTTCCTGTCTGCTCCGATAGTCATAGCTATAATTGTATGCGTCATATCTCCAATTGCGGCACACGATGCCGAAGCGTTCGCAAAAGGTATCAAGGGTCTGTCGGTTCTCACCCGTCCAGCCGTAAAAGTATCGGTTGCATAACCATTCGATGTGCGCCTTTTCTTTGGCTTCTTCGGATAACTCGGTTATCTGATAAAGGGTATATGTTCTTGTTTCTGTTCTCATATCGTTATATGTGTTTAGAAGTTTTTAGATAGCGGGGCGGATTCCTCCGCCCTGCTGTGAGTGTTGTTATGCGTGGATGCACGCTGCAAGTGCTTCCCTTACCTTTGTCTCCTGCTTCTTGCTGTATATCCATCCTGCACGCCTTTCACCGTTATAGGTGAGGTTCGCACGAAAAAGACCGTTCAAGCCTTTAAGAACGTCCTTTATCGGCTTGGTATCACCGAATACGGCTATCGCCTTTTCGCTGTATTCTACGATTTCAAGGTTAAGCGTCTGAAGGTCTGCGGATACTGTCGGCTGTTCGGCCGTGTCTGTCGGGGGCTGCGTTGTTTTCAGACAAATATTCGCTTCATCCCCTGCCGTATGTGCATACCGTTCCAAGAGTTTTTCAAGGCTGTAAATCGGTTCTTTACTAATCGTCCAACCGCTGTATTTGTTCCTGCCCAAATACATACCGTCTCCCATGCTGTAATTTTCACGGTGTTCGTAGTCTGCGTTATATTCGGCCAAATGGGCTGTTCCCTCAAAATTGGCCGCATACTTGCGCATCTCTGAAAAGAGGTTGCGTGTATGTTTGGAAAAGCCCAAAATCACGGTTCTCTCTATACGGTAGTTGTAATAGTCCGTATAACTGTCGCATTCGCTTACCCGTAGTTCACCGATAATGACGGCTTTTGCGTCCGATGGGATGAGGGGGAGCAACCGTGCCGCACCGATTTTCGAGATACGTTCGTGTTCCTCCCGTGCTTCCTTTGCTTTGCGTTCCTCTTCGGCTTTCTTCTCTTTCGCCTTGGCAAGCAAAGCGGCCGTTTCCAACGGATCTAAAAATGTCGGGTTCTCGCTGTCGTAATAGATGCCTATTCCGAACTTTTCGGATAACGGGCGTATCAGATTGGACGTGCTGAAGTCGTACGTACTTGTGTGTACGAGATGATAAGTAAATCCGTATTGGTCACGGGTGATGTCATAGACTACATAACTGCCGCCTGCATACCCTTCCAACACGACAATCTGATTGATAGAAACGGTCTGTACGTCTCTGTCGTAGCTTCTGTTAGCTCCTAATAAATGTACTTTAGTCATAATGGTTTGATTTTAAATGAATTAATATTTAGTTAGAGTATCACGCAAATAAGGATGAGCAAAAGTGCAAACACGCAAAGGGAAAGGAATGCCCAAAGGATGCGCCACACGGCACGGATGAGGAAGACCACCACCGCCAAAACGACCAACGTGGGCAGCAAACCGCCCAAACCGACCGCCACACCCCCAATAAAGGCACACACGAAACGCACCGCCATATACACCACGAAGCCGACCGCCAACCACTTCGCCAAATTTTTAATGCCGGTTGGAGCGGAGCCGAAGCCTCGTTTCAAATCTTGCTGTATTTCAGTTCTCTTTTTCATAACATTGACTTTTTTTTTATGCCTTGTCGGTGGCTTCACCTTGCTCGTTTCAGGGGGCAGATACGGACGGGGAGAAAATATGCAAGGCTTTTGGTGAAAAATTTTCAACCGCCCCACTGGACGGATTGAAAAATTTTCGCCAAAACCCGTAGGGCGCGAAGCGGGCTTGCAGATTTTTAGGGGCCCCGGCCGTAGCTTCGCACCCTGAACTACGGCAAGGTGAAGTCATGACAAGGTTATAAAAAGGGGAAATGGCTATAAGGGAAAAAGAGAACTGAAATATGGTAAGATTGAAGAGGTTATGATAACCAAATAGAGTAGTTTATAAAGATTCATTTTGTTTTCCCGTACAGTCGTTTCAACGTCGGATCGGTTTTAATTTTGAAGAAGAATCGGTTGAAGAAATCTCGGAGGAATATCATAGGTTTTATAAAATATATGAAAAAGAAATTCGGCTGAATGCCGAATAAGTTTGTAGGAATATATAGAGCGACGGATATTTGTGCGAGTGGAAAAACAGTGATAGGAAAGTGTTTAATGCAAACTCATTTGCTAAACCCCGACACTACCTTATTGGTAGGAGATACGGTGCATGATGCAGAAGTGGCGGAAGCTTTGGGTATTGCTTGCATATTATATGCAGGTGGACATAATAGTCTGGATCTGCTTTCCGAAAAGGCTGTAGTCGTTACACGAGTAAAAGATCTGCTTTCATTCATTTAATCGGAAATTCCCCTGCTTACAATTCTCCCGCGTATGTACGCTCGGTACTATTTTTATATATGGAATAGCAATAATGTCTCTTTTTTCCAAGTACTTTACCGCATAACGGATTAACTTTGCATTTTATGGAACGTTTCAATATCATACAGCCCTCTATTGTGCTTGCCCCTTATGTCAAGCACTATTGGCTATTGGAAAGTGATGACGTTGTCCATTCGCAAAGAATTATTCCGACCGGAAATATCGAACTTTGCTTTCACAAAGGGAGCTTGATGAAACGGGATGGCGAACTTATTCCTGTTACATCACTTTCCGGTCAGTCACTTTCGTTTGTTGATTTGGTGCCGACAGGAGCAGTCAATATGATTGCTGTCGTGTTTCATCCTTTCGGGGCAAGGGCTTTTTTTAATCTACCTATCTATGAGTTATCGGGTCTGATTGCTTCGGCAGATGATATGAATATGTATTCCCTCAAAGAGTTGGAGGATAAGATTCTTCATGAAGCAGATGATAATGTGTGTATCAGACTGATCGAATCTTTTTTAATCAGCCGTCTACACCCGTTTAAGGAGTACAACTACCGACGGATGGTAGCGGCAATTAATACCATAAACCTTTCCGATGGTGAGCTTTCCGTTTCCCGTCTTGCCGAAACGGTGGCATTGAGCAGGAAACAATTTCAACGTATTTTCAACGAACATGTGGGGACAACTCCGAAAGAGTTTATGCGGATTATCCGTTTTCATAAAGCCCTCTATATGCTGCAAAACAATCCGGATATGAATTTTACCACCGTTGCCCATGCGTGCGGATATTATGACCAAGCACACATGACCAATGAATTTAAGCTCTTTTCCGGCTACACCCCCTCGGAGTATGTAGCGGTTTGTTCCCCCTATTCCGATTACTTTTCCATTTAAGTCTCTTTTTTCCAAGTTTGCAGTTCTTCCACCCACTACCTTTGCACCGTCAATAAGACATAAAACATTTAAAAAGTAAAGGCAATGAGAAATTTAGTTAAATTGATTGAGATTCCGGCGACGGATTTTGCCCGTGCCGTTAAGTTCTACGAAACGGTATTGGGCATCAAACTGACAGTGTGTGACAGTTGCGAAACGGAGAAGATGGCTTTCTTTTCAGACTTTACCGAAACTGAGCCGAATGTGGCTATCTCGTGGGCTGCAGATTTTCTTCCCTCGAAAAATGGTGTACTAGTTAGCTTGAAAGTCGATAGCATGGAACAGACGCTGGAGCGCATTAATGCAAATGGAGGTAAAACCATCCGCCCCAAAACAAAAATCGAAGCGGACAGTATGGGATACTTTGCCCTCTTTTCTGATAGCGAAGGGAATACAATCGGTCTATACGCCGACAAATAAGCGTAACAATAAAGGGGGGTATCCCCCTTTTTACTTCTTAAACGACAACTTAAGCCGCGTGTTTATAGGAAGCAAATTATTGAAAAGATATAGTAAAAACAGGGATAAATCTTTTTTCCTTTAGTTATATATTGATAGAAACGAAAAAAATCCCACAACCAAAAGATAGCCATTTATGGTAACCTCTTACGTAATCTATTGAGTATCTTTGCACTCAAATAATAGGAAGTTTATGAAAATCAATACTGAAACAAAATATTGCCAACCCTGTGGTATACCTTTAGACATTGGTATCTGTTGTGGTAATGATGATGAATGAATCACCCGCTATCGATTTCACTCGTCTACAAAAGAGTGTATATTGACCCTCAAACACCTTTCATCCGTCTACATTTCCAAAAGTGAATGTGGAAAGGAAATAACTTTGCCGACCGATTAGAAAAATACCAGATAAAAATTAAATAGGATTTAAGTTATAATCAAATTAAAAACAAAAGAATGAAGAAAATTTCAGTTGTTGTGTTATTTGCATTTGCTTGCAACCTTGCATTTGCTCAAGTCGGTGATAATGAAAGATCATCATTTCAGTTAAGTTTCATTTCGCCCGTCGGCACTAACGGGAAACATTCGGCAGAGTATACGAATCGTTAATCACTCAATTTGTTGGTGGGTATATCCAAAAACGAAGAGCAACTTACGCTTGGAGGTCTTTCGAACATCATTCTCAATGATGCGAAGGGGGTTCAGATTGCAGGGTTATCCAACTACGTAGGTAATAGAGGAGAGGGTGTTCAATGGGCAGGCTTGGCGAACATGAACAAGGGTAAGTTCCATGGCCTTCAGGTGGCGGGCTTGTTTAACACAGCTGCTGATGTAAGCGGTGTACAGATTGGCGGGTTACTCAATATTGCCAAAAATGTAAAAGGTGTGCAACTTGCGGGATTGGTCAATATCGCAGAAAATAGCGATGTGCCCATCGGACTAATCAACATCATTAAAAACGGAGAGATAGGCATTGCTATCACTTACGATGGCATAGGAAATACTTTAGCATCTTTTCGTTCGGGAGGTAGATATACGTATGGTATTTTAGGTGTGGGTTATAACCATAAAATAAAAAAGAACGGATTGGTTGTCGAAGCCGGATTAGGTGCTCACATTCCTGTGGTGAAATGGTTTAGGATCAATAACGAACTTAAAGCAACGACTATCGGACATTATAATGATGATGAATCTGATAAATTAGTCTTTAATGCGGGGTATTCGCTTTTGCCTGCTTTCAGAATTGGAAGTCATTTTGAATTATTCGGCGGGGCAAGTATCAACTATATGGAGACAAAAAACAAGAACGTTGGGAATGTATTTCCCAATCATTCGCTGTGGAAAGGCGATAACTCTGCAAAATTACAACAGGTATATATTGGCTATCAGGTGGGTGCGCAGTTTATATTCTGATCCCTCTCACCGTAGATTGCAGATAACAGCAAGCCCCGATATCTATTAAAGATATTGGGACTTCTTGCTGATAAGTTTAACGAGAAAAAGAAATATGGTTATTGATCGGACAAATAATATAGTATTTGATTTTCTGACTGAACGGAGATTTAGTATACGGCGAAAAGCACTTTGTATTGTGATGCTTATCGGGTGTTCGTTCGGGCAGGTATTTCTTATGTTTGGAGAACAGGTTGAATCACTCGGATATGTCGCCTATATACTTGGTGGTGCGTTAGCACTACTTTACGTCCTGCTTCTTCACTTTAATATCACCTATTTAGTACCTCGTTTTCTGCTTCACAACAAATATGTGGAATATTTCACCCTGCTTCTTATAGTAACTGTCACCGTATTGTTATGTGTCAAATCTTTTACGAAATATCCGATATTCTGCTCTTACAAGGCAATAAACTCATTCAATGCTGTGAGTTTGCTCGATACGCTTTCGAGTCTTATTATTACTGCAATTTGTGTTACAAGTAGTTTAATTCCAACATTGGTTAGACAGTGGCTTATTGACACCCGAAACATCGGTAATCTGGAAAACAGACGATTGAAAAGTACAATTGATGAATTTAAAAGCCATATTAATACCGAACTACTCTACGACATCATCGCGAATGCTTCTGAGCAAGTGAAGACAGCTCCCGACAAAGCATCTGATATGATTGTCTCGTTGAGTGAGTTGCTCCGTTACGAACTGTATGATTGTAAAAGGGAAAAGGTTATACTTCACTCCGACATCGAGTTTACCCGCAACTACCTCTCATTGGTACATCAAGTGTCCCCATCGTTTATTTATTCTATATCAGTAACAGGAAATACAAATCTATTTGTACCTCCACTTCAATTTCTCTCCTTTATTCAAGATATAGTGAGGCGGCAGCCCGAAAAATTGGATATTTACTATACGATTGACAGTATGGCAATAGAACTCAGATGTGAGGTAAGTAGGTGTAATTCGAGTGAGATAAAATTTATGAGATTGGAGCTAAAGAAATGCTAAACAAATTAAATCATATCATCCCAGACTTATTGTTAAAACCTAAATTTAGGTTTTACATACATTTGTTTGTGCAGATAATAATCGCACTTATCACCATAAACAATTTGTTTCAAGGCTCGGATACAATTGCATATGATCGGCTATGGATTTGGTTGTTAGCCTATGTGATGCTTAGTGGGATAGCCTATGTTAATGTCTATCTGCTCGTTCCTCGGATGTTGCTTGCAGGTTATATGAAACGCTATATCTTTTCGTTAGCTGCGATCATCCTTTTTATGGTGTCGTGCAACCTGTTTTTCAGTCTCTATTTTGGTTACGTTTCGAAGTTTACTTTAGAATTGATTTTTTCCGTTATTTACTTTATTTCGAACATCTGCCTTCTTATGGCTGGTCTTACTGCCTTGTTTCTATTTAAAAATGGGGTGGAAAACAGACGTCGTATTGAAGAGTTGCAAACCGCCACCATGGAAGTGGAATTGGCTAACCTCAAGAACCAGATAAACCCTCATTTTCTGTTCAATATGCTCAACAACGCCAATATCCTGGCAGGAGAAGATTCGGAAAAATCTTCTCTTCTTCTCAAGAAACTAAACAGTCTATTGAAATACCAAATTAGCGATAGCTCAAAAAAAAGTGTATTATTGAGAGACGACATTAATTTTTTAAAAGATTATCTGGAACTCGAAAAGACACGTCGGGGACAGTTCACCTATAAGGTGAAGAGTGAGGGCGATTGCGGTATACAGATTCCTCCGCTTCTGTTCATCCCCTTCGTGGAGAATGCCGTCAAGCATAATCCAGAAAGTAATTCTTATGTCAACCTTTCCTTCTGCATTGCGGATGGCAGATTGCACTTTGAATGTGAAAACCCCAAGCCTCGATTATTCCATCCAAAGAAGATAGGAGGAATCGGTTTAGCAAATGTAAAAAGGCGATTGAAACTGCTGTTCGGAGCGGATTATAACCTCAGCCTGTGTGATGGAAAAGAAAAATATACTGTAACCATGGAGTTTAAAATATGAAGTACATAATAGTAGATGACGAACCTATTGCCCGCAGAGGAATAGAAAAACTAGCAGGACAAATAGGTGCATTGGAACTCGTCGGTAGTTTCGAGAATGCCGAAACTGCCGGAAGGTTTATGATTACCAATCAGGTAGACCTCATATTTCTGGACATTCAGATGCCGGGCATCAACGGTATTGACTTTGCCAAACAGATTTCGGCCACTACACTGATCATCTTCACCACCGCCTTTGCCGAATTTGCAGTGGATAGTTATGAGATGGATGCGATTGACTACTTGCTCAAGCCTATTAAATCCGGTCGATTTACAAAAGCGATGGAGAAAGCATTGTCATACCATAAGATTCTACTTTCCGAAAAGGATAAGGCGCAAGTGGAGCAGGTTGACAACAATTTTATCTTTATCAAGTCCGACCGCAGGTATTTCAAAGTAAATTTTGAAGATATTCTTTTTGTCGAGGCGTTGAAAGACTATGTAATCATCCAAACTTTGAAACAGCGGTTGATTACACGGCTTAATCTTAAAGCAATATATGAGATGTTGCCTTCAACGTTGTTCCTGAAGCCCAATCGCTCGTATATCATCAACAAAGAGCATATTGATTCTTTCAGCAACAATGATGTCTTTATTGATAAATATGAGATAAGTATTAGTGGTTCTTATCGGGATTTATTTTTTGAGACAATAATGAAATAGTTTATCAGATAATTAAAAATAATATAGTTATGAAAATTGAAGAAAACAAAATGTTGGGTGTATTTTGTTGCCAGAGTTGCGGTAGGCTGCCGATGCAGACTACCGAACAATTCGGGACAAATAAAGACGGAACAGTGAATCGGAAGTATTGCTGCTATTGTTACAAAGATGGCGCTTTTACTTCTAATTATACTTTAGATGAGATGATCGCCCATAATGTTAAATTTATAGATGAATTTAACAAAGATAGCAAGACGAAATATTCAAAAGAAGAGGCAATAGAAGAAATGAAAAAATATTTCCTTACTCTTAAACGATGGAAAACTTCCAAATCAATATTTCATTTTAATTATAAATATTTGAAGCTGTAAAATGCGGATTAATCAATCTAATGTAATAACCATAAGTAGAGTGGCAACATATATCTGATAAAATAATGAAGGATCAAGGGATTTTAATTTTTAGAACCTCCATCACGACGAGGGAAGATATTGGGCGGATAGAAATACTATTTGCTCAATATCCCTGTATTCACAAATGGAGCGTAGACTTTGAAGATTGGGAGAAGGTGTTGCGAATTGAGAGTATAGGAATTACTACCGACCGAATAATTAAACAGTTGCAGACAATAGATATCATTGCATCGGAGTTAGAATGAGTAAATAACATTTAGTTTGTCGAGATATAAAAAGAGAAATTATGAATATGATGAACAATTTTCTTTCAGAAGAAGCTGTTTAGGAGTCTATTTCTGAGTTTGTTGACTCAAATGGAAAAGCAATGATTTGTCAAGGCAAATCACGTATTAAATTTGAGGGTGAAATGATTGTTAATGAGAGTTTTTCCTCTTTCGGAGAGAAGACACTCACAAATGACTATGAAATTAGATTCGTATCTGTAAATCGTTATAGCTACATTTCTAGGAATCAGGCACTGGGTATTCAAACAGGCTTTTTTGACGTGAATAAAAACACAATATACTCAAAATTTTCAATAAAGGAATCTAAGTTAAACGGATATGAAATAATTAGGAGAATAGATGATACATGTTATGTAAATGGAGCTTTGTATAACGGTAACGAACTAATCAATACATGGAGTGCAACATTGTACAAAGCAGTATGATAGATTAAGATGGAAAAGCAAATAGACATAACACTATTAAAGAAAAAGACAATATCCTTATTGACTCCGCAAAAGGTAGATTTTATACGCTTTGTGAATGTATCAGGCTTGTCGGAAAAGCAAAACAGAGGATTATCTAATGTTGTACTATCAAGCATAGGTTGGATAGGTAAGAACAATCTGCTGGTAACACCTGAATATGGTTCGGCTCTTTGTTTGGAGTAGTTTTGACCAATGTGCCAATAGATAATATTTTACATGAATTACCTTTACCAGAGTGTGGTAATTGTAATATTTGCTGTAGTGGATGCGAGAAGCAAATTTTGAGTGGCAAAATTTGGAATTCAACCCTATCAAGAGAGGAAATTATCAATGTGTATAGATGTAGCACTTGCTTGAAATGTTTGGTTCATTGTCTGCATACTCAATGTTATTATAAACCAGAAGTAAAATAATAAAAAATATAACAAAAGCTTATGATAGATAAATCCAAAAGACTATCTGACATGTCCATCGAAAAGTTGTGTGTATTGTTTCCTATTGTCATCAGAGAATACTTTCAATTTGCAAAAAATGGCCTGTAGATAGAATTATATCTAAATATGCTTGTAGTTTACGCAAAAACAACTACTTTTGTAAAATGACAATAGTGTCATTTTATAAATCTTAAGAAAAGTATGCCAAAAGTAAAAGACGAATACCTACAAGACAAGCGAGAGCAAATTTTGGATGCTGCGCATCGCATTTGTATGCAAAAACCTGTTTACTCCGTCACGATGAGGGATATTATAACTGAAATTGGATGGAGCCAAGGTGCCATTTATCGTTATTTTAAAAATGTACATTACATTTTATTTGAGTTGATAAACCGACTGACTGCACATCTATATGTGAAAGAAGAGGTCGATGCGATCCTTGCGCTTCCGGAATTGCCCGAACGTATCGTTGCCAAAATTCTGGATTTGATCGTTCGAACATCCTTGAAGAATATTAAAGACTTTGGAAAGATGTATTTTGAATATTCCGCATTGATTGCCAATCAGCCTGAATATTTAAAGCCATTTACCGAGAATGTAAAGATAGCAACAGACCTGCAATACCTACAGAAAAGAACGATAGAATATCTTGTGACTCAAGTGGAAAAAGGATATTTTAAGCCGCTTCTGCCAATTCAGGACATATTCGCATTTATAGGAACATCTATCAATGGTATCCAACGGGATTTAGTTTTGGTTCAATGTTATCAAGTTGGGACATATACCACTTCTATGCCTAAAGACATTGATCCGCAAAAGTTGATGGATGTGTTATGCAAAAGTTTAATTTATCTGTTAGGAGGAAACTTTGATAAAGGGAAATAGAATAAAAAACATATGCTAAACCTCATAGTATGGCTAATGTGAAAATAACAACAAATAATATGAAAACTGCAATCATATATTATTCAAAGCATGGAACTACCGAACGTGTAGCTTACCTTATTGAAGAGAGTTTAAACCATAAAGTCGATTATATTTCATTAAGGGAGAGTCCGAAGCCTGATATCCGAACATACGACCGAATAATTCTCGGAACTTCCATTTATGCAGGCACTCCAAGTCGAATAGTCACTGAGTTTTGCAAGAGGAATCGACTTTTGTTAGAGCAAAAGGTAATAGGATTGTTCATCTGTTGTATGAACAAAGAGCAAGAAACGAAGGAAATGGAGAAAGCTTTCCCTGAGTACTTGCAGAAATTGGCAATTCCCAAAGCCATTTTAGGTGGCGAATTTCTATTTGATAAAATGAATTGTATTGAAAGGTTTATTACCAGAAAGATTGCTAAAATAGAATCTTCCGTTTCCTGTTTGAGATATAATGCGATAAGAGAATTTGCAACTCAGATAGAAGATAGCTATTTAGGGTAACCTCTTTCCTAACCTATTGAGTAATTTTGCCCTTAAATAACGAGAAGTTTATGAAAAATAATACAGAAATAAAATATTGCCAAACTTGCGGAATACCTTTAGATATAGATTATGCCAATCTTATGGAAGGTCAGAATGAGGAATATTGCGACTACTGCCTAAAAAATGGGGTTAAGTTATATGATTTCTCAATGGACTATCTTATCTACCTTTGGGGACTTTTCCCCGAAGAATATTATAGAGAGGTCGGAATAAGCTACACTTCATCGGAACTGAGGGAAATTATGTCCAAACGATTGCCGGAAATTAAAAGATGGAAGCAAAAAATCAACACTGCTCATGTGCAGTACGAATTAATTATAAAAGTTCAAGAATACATAAACTGCCATTTGTTTGACGACCTTGATTCTGAGAAACTATCCCAAGTTGCAGGTATGTCTAAATTTCATTTTCGCAGACTTTTCAAAGCTGTCAGCGGGGAGAATCTTGGAAACTATATCCTACGGCTAAGGTTGGAGTACATTGCATTTAAGTTGATATCAACAGATACAAGTGTTCCTGAACTTCTCAGCCAAATCCATTATCAGAATAAGCATACGCTTTCAAGAGCATTCAAAAGTTATTTTAATTGTTCTATACCTGAATTCCGCAAGAAGCATTCCAAGGGTTGCCCTGAAGGAAAGAATCCTATACGGGTTGAGTTGAGTCTTGAGAAAGTGCCCAACATGCGCATTGCCTATTTGAAGTTAGAAAGAACAAATAACATTAATCATAGTTTTTCTGTCTTATGGAAACAGTTATTACAATTCTCTGAAAGATATGAATTGTCATCAAAAGGATGCAAATATGTAAGCCTGACTCTTGATTATCCTTTTATTACGCTTGAAGAGCACAGCCGTTTTATGGTTGGGGTAACCTTACCACAATCATTTAAGGCTCCTAAAGGCTTTGGTATTTATGAAATTCCTTCGGGAGAATATGCGATCTTTCGCTTCAAAGGATTGTACCATGAGTTAAATAGAGCGTATCGACATATCTACCTTGACTGGTTACCGGCAAGTGGCTATGCTTTGCGAGAGCCATTTACTTTTGAAACTTATGTCAATACACCCAAGAAAACTCCGACTTCAGAGTTGATAACAGATATTTATATTCCTATTACAAAGAAGGAAAAATGAAATGCTTGAATCAGGAAATAGAAAACGAATCAAAAAAAAAATATATGAATTACAGAGACAAGGCGATACATTGTGTCAAGGATACGATATTGCCAATGCAAAAAAAGCAATTTGAAGAATGTGGCCGTTGTTTGGACGAACAGTATAAACGATATGGCAATACAGAATGGCTTTCCGCAAAGACAATTGAAGAAGGGCGTGTTTATGAAATTGGTTACCCGGCATGTGTCTGTCCGGACGTTACAAGTGGAAAAGTACAAGACGTATCACATTGCGAATGTTCACGCCAGAGCATATTGTATATTATCGGAAATCTGTTACCTGATAAAAAGATCAGTGTGGAAATAATTGAAACCGTTTTGAGTGGCGCAAAAAAATGCCGTTTCAAGGTAACTGTAGAGTGAGACAAGAACAAGTAAATCATAAAAATTGCAATATCCAATTTGGGAGATATAACGGGACATTCCTTGTAATAACAGCGATGATCCATACGCTTTATGCACTCTTTTTGGAAAAGATACTTTTGCGAAATGTTCAGAGATGGACTAATAAACACCACGAGTGAAATTCATAGCCGTGCTTTTGCTCTTTGGTTCTTAGTGTGTGGAATCATACTTGTCTTTTTGGGGACAAACACGCCAATTACATATATTAAAAAAAGCAGAAACGAGCACCTTTATTTTAGGGTATTGTATTCTCGCATTCGCTATGGTTTGATGTATTGTAGAACCAATCTCCGGTTTCTGGCTGTTTTTGGCACAAGCATTAGTCATAATTATTGCACATAGAAAAACTGTTGAGAATTGAGATATAGCTCATGAAAGAGATTGTTAATACGATAAAAATAATAGAAAATATAAAAAAAGAGAGCATGGTTGCGAATCCGGCACGGGAATTTGGCTTGCCCATATTTCTGGCGGTGATGCTCTCTGTATTGCTTGGGGTGATATCTGTGTCACTTGGAATTTTAGCCGCCATTGGCCGGAAACAGAAGATAAGGATAAGGGATATAATCTCGTTTAGAAGCAAAATGACATTTGGAAAATATGAGCAGTGATGACATTTTAATCTTCAGCACCTCCATCACAAAGAAGCAGGATATTAAGCGGATGGAAATCTTATTTGCTCAATATCCTCAGATTTATAAATGGAGCGTGGACTTTGAGGATTGGGAGAAGGTTTTGCGAATAGAAAGTCAAGATATAACCGCAGATAATATAATAGATGCGTTGTGGACAATAGGTATCATTGCCTCGGAGTTGGAATAAACATGAGTGACATTTATATCACTATGACAAAAAAAGAAACATGAAATACTTTAATCAAGAAATAGAAAACGAATTAATTAATCAAGGGGTGAAGCTGATACGCTTTGTCGATATATCACATTTGAGTGAGACACAAAACAGACAATTCCCCAATGCTATTATTTTTGCCCTTCCGTTAACAGCCGGATATATAAAAGAAGTATGTGATACTCCCAATTACGTACAGGCTCGGATAGATGACAATTATAATTTCGATGATGACGAATACTCCATTACAGAAAATAAGACTCATGAATTGGCGGATCACATTGCAACATATATTACAGAAAAAGGATACAAAGCTTTTTCACAATCTGATAAAAGTCTTATTGCCGAGGGAAAATTTGATGAACTACATAAGAAATCTCTTTTGCCGAATAAAACCATAGCCTTACTTGGCGGATCAGGGTGGATTGGGAAAAACAATCTGTTAATTACTTCTGAATATGGTGCAGCACAATGTCTTGGTACAGTTTTAACCGATGCACCATTGGAAACGGTTCTGTGTGAACCTCTATCTCCAAAGTGTGGAAATTGCATTACTTGTGTCAATATCTGCGAGAGGAAAGTTCTTAAAGGTAAAACTTGGAATAGCTATACTTCAAGAGACGAAATCATTGATGTATATGGATGTAGCACCTGTTTAAAGTGTCTGGTACACTGTCCGTATACTCAGCGGTATTACAAACGACAAATAAGATTAAGATGAATAGAAATAACAAAACAAAATATACTTATAAACAAATCTGGTTTATCACATTTCCCATTCTTATCAGCCTGCTGATGGAGCAGCTTATCGGTATGACAGATACGGCTTTTCTGGGTCGTGTCGGTGAAATCGAGCTGGGTGCGTCTGCCATTGCAGGGGTATATTATCTTGCTATCTTTATGATGGCTTTCGGCTTCAGTATCGGTGCGCAGATATTGATTGCCCGTCGCAACGGGGAAGGGAACTACAAAGATATCGGAGCTATCTTTTATCAGGGCGTCTATTTCCTAATAGCAGTAGCTGCGATTCTATTTACATTCTCAGTTGTTTTTTCACCTTACATTCTGAGAAATATAATATCGTCTCCCCGTATTTATGATGCGGCGGAAAGTTATATTCATTGGAGAGTTTACGGATTCTTCTTTTCCTTTGCCGGAGTAATGTTTCGTGCGTTCTTCGTAGGAACCACCCAAACCAAGACACTGACATTGAACTCTATCGTAATGGTGCTTTCGAATGTGGTATTTAATTATGTTCTGATATTCGGCAAGTTCGGTTTCCCGGCATTAGGTATTGTCGGGGCTGCTATTGGTTCTTCCTTGTCAGAACTGGTTTCACTGATATTTTTTATCCTTTATACATGGAAACAGATTGACGTGAAGAAATACGGGTTGAATGTCCTGCCCGCATTTCAAAACGGAACGCTGAAACGAATTCTGAATGTGTCGGTCTGGACGATGATTCAAAACTTTGTTTCTTTGTCTACGTGGTTTATGTTCTTTCTTTTTGTGGAACATCTGGGAGAACGCTCATTGGCTATTGCGAACATTATCCGAAACATGGCCGGCATCCCGTTTATGGTAACTATGGCATTTGCCGCTACTTGCGGCTCATTGGTAAGTAACCTGATAGGTGCGGGCGAACAGGATTGCGTGCGAGGCACTATCCGCCAGCATATCCGCATCGGATACGCATTTGTCCTGCCGGTACTGGCCTTCTTCTGTTTGTATCCGGAACTGATTCTGAGTATCTATACGGATATACCGGAACTGCGGGATGCATCTGTCCATTCGCTTTGGGTACTCTGCTCGGCATATCTGATATTAGTACCTGCCAACGTTTATTTTCAATCCGTCTCCGGAACAGGAAATACACGTACGGCACTGGTTATGGAACTTTTCGTACTGGCAATCTACATGGCTTACGCCATTTACTTTATCCTATACCTGAAAATGGACATCGCTTTTGCATGGACAACGGAAATGGTATATGGTATTTTCACCTTAATCTTCTGTTATAAATATATGAAGAAAGGAAAGTGGAGGCAGAAGAAAATTTGAATTAACTCTGAATTGTATGGTAGAGCAGGTATCAACTATATGGAGATCTAATCATGAATATGAAAAAAGATACGTTTTCCGACTAACAAGAAAAAGGAATATGGCTATTGACAGTTACAATAATAGAATATATGATTTCCTGACCGAGCCAAGGTTCAGGCTAAGGCGAAGTATACTTTTTGCTCTACTTATTGGCTGTCCGCTTGGACAGGTATATGTAGCTGTTATCGACAGGCAAAGTTGTCCCACTTTCCCAAGCGGATTGCTCAATTTTGCCTGTGACTAGAAAACGATAAAACCGGAAAATATCAGCATGGGACTAAAACTTAAAATCTTCTGCGGATACTTCGTATTGGTTATACTTTCGGTATTCCTTATTTTCTTGTTTTATAACGAACAGGCCAAGAAAAGAATGTTTCGTAAAAGCGAACAAGAATTGACCAATATGCACAGACTGGTAGAAAAAACATATATCAGCCTGCTTGACCTTGCTTCGCAAGCCGAAATGGTAAGCGTATGGGATGAAAACGACTTCACCCTCTATCAGGAAAAAAGAAAAAAGACCTGTTCCGTTTTGATAGATTTAAAGCAGAATGTCCGGACAGCCGAACAGCAAATGCGCCTCGACTCCCTCTGTCTCCTGCTGGAAAAGAAAGAGCACCTGCTGATAACGGTTACGGACATTTACAATAAACTGGCTAAAATAGACGAAACAGTGAAAGGAAAAATACCGGCTATTGTCACCCAAGTCCAACAGTCTTCCCGACAACTTGAAAATATCCCTCCGGCAAATGTTACAGAAGAAAAACCGAAAAAAAGAAAGAACTTTTGGAATATCTTCCGTAAGAAAGAAAGGAAATCCGCTTACCGCAAAGCAAGGGAACAGAAAACTGCCGAATCAAACGTACAACCCGTATCGGAACCTGCCACCACCCTCATGCTTGGTTCCCTGCGCCGGGAGGTGACGGAAAAACAAAAGATACAGCGTGACAGGCTGCTCATACAAATGGATAGCCTTTATGAAAACAACCTGTTGCTGAACCGGAAACTATACGAACTGGTAGCAGATTTCGAGAAAGAAACCAACATGCGGTTTTCCGCAAGATACAAAAGCGTGGTCACCGAACAGGAAGAAGCCTATTATAGCATTGTCAAATTTGCTTTCTTCGTTTTCTTTTTGACGGTTATACTCTATATGATTGTCCATCAGGATATCAACAGGAGAAATCGCTATAAGAACGAGTTGGAAGCATCCGACCGGGAAAACAGGGAACTATTGCATTCCCGAAAAAACATGATGCTTTCCATTGCCCACGACCTGCGCTCGCCATTGGCAACCATTCAGGGATATGCAGAACTGCTGCCCGGCGAGGAAGATAAAAGTCGGCAGGAAGAATATGCAAAAAATATCGTCCGTTCTTCCCGCTATATGCTCGGTTTGATAAATACCCTGATTGAATTCTACCTGCTGGACACTGGCAGAAGGAAACCAAACGACACCTTATTTCATCTTGAGGTTTTCTTCAAAGAAACGGAAAACAACTATAAATCTTCCGCAAATAGGAAACAGCTCCTGCTGACCACGAACTTTTCCAGTCTGAACGTAGTGGTGAATGCCGACCGCTCACAGCTCCAGCAAATAGTGAACAACCTTCTCTCCAATGCCGTCAAATTTACCCGGCAGGGAGAAATCCATTTGCAGGCGGAATATCAGGACGGAGAATTGCAGTTCTCGGTGCAGGATACCGGCGTGGGGATGAGCCAAGAGGAAGAAGAACGCATCTTTAACGCTTTCGAACGGTTAGACAATGCCCGAAACGTTCCCGGATTCGGATTGGGACTTGCTATCGTTGCAAAACTGGTGGCCGGGATGAAAGGAAACATCACTGTAAAAAGCGAACCCGGAAAGGGAAGTACCTTCACCGTCTTCTTGCCCCTTGCACAAGCAAACGAATCCGAGCTGATTGCCAGGGAACGTACCGCGACAAATTATTATCTGGAAAATGTTAACGTATTGGTTATTGATGACGACCGCATTCAACTGGATCTCACTAAAGAGATGCTCAGTCGTAACGGAGTGCGGTGTGATTGTTGCGAATCTAGCCGGGAATTAATCACCTGCTTGAAAACACAAAAATACGACCTACTGCTCTCCGACATCCAGATGCCGGAAACGGACGGATACGATATACTGGAGCTGCTCCGTTCCTCGAACATAGAAGCTGCTAAAATTATCCCCATAGTAGCTGTTACGGCGTGTGAAGAAGAGGAAAAGAAATACTTAGCCTGTGGTTTTGCTGGATGCCTGCATAAACCTTTCTCAATGGACGAACTGATGGAGGCTGTAGCGAATTGCATGAAAGATTATCCGCGCCCATTACCGCCGGCCGATTTTACAGCTTTGCTGGAGGGTGAAAAAGACCGGAAAGAAATGCTGACTATGTTCGTACATGATACAAAAAAAGCACTGGCAGATTTACGAAAGGCTATCGGAAAGAAAGATTACAAGGAAATAAGTCACATCATACATAAAGGGGTACCATTATGGGAAACGATACACGTCAGAATACCTGTATCGGAACTAAAACGGTTGGCATCATTGCCACCGAAAACATGGAATGACGAACAGCTTGTGCTGGTGCAAAAACTGGCGGATGCCGTGGAACAGGCGGTGAAAACAGCCATACGATTAAGGGAGGAGATGGAATGAAGATGGTATTGATAGTGGAAGACGACCGGATATATGCCCGCACGATAGCCAACTGGCTTATAAAAAACGGGATAAACGCCCGCTATGTATTGTCGGGCGCTTCGGCAAGGGAGTTTATTGCCGGATGCACCCCCGACCTTATTCTATCGGATTACCGCTTGCCTGACGGCAACGGCGTGGAACTATTAGAATGGATAAAACAGAATGGATATCGGATACCTTTCCTTGTGATGACCGGTTATGGGGAAATTGCCGGTGCAGTGGAAGCTATCAAAAGGGGGGCACAGGACTATCTGCCCAAGCCTGTGCAGACCGAAAAGGTACTAGCAGCCCTTACCGGCCTGTTGCAGCAACAGCAGGAAAAAATGTATGTGGACGAGTCGGGCTATTATCAGGGAAAAAGCCCGTTAACAGTGAAGTTGCAGGAACATATCCGATTGGTGGCTCCTGTGGATACGCTGACGGTACTGATACGCGGTGCATCAGGTACGGGAAAAGAATATGTGGCCCGGCAGATACACGCATTGAGTGAGCGCGCAGACGCTCCGTTCATCGCGGTAGATTGTGGGGCACTCCCCAAAGAATTGGCTGCGTCCGAATTGTTTGGTCACATGAAAGGCACTTTTACGGGAGCTATGGAAGACAAACAGGGAATGTTTGCCGCCGCCAACCACGGGACGTTGTTTCTGGACGAAGTGGGTAATCTGAACACGGAGGTGCAGATGCTATTGCTGCGTGCATTGCAGGAGAAACGTTTCCGGCCCGTAGGAGGCAAAACGGAAGTGCAGGCGGACATCCGACTGGTGGCCGCCACTAACGAGGATTTGGAGAAAGCGATAGCCGAAGGCCGGTTCAGGGAAGATTTGTTTCATCGGCTGAATGAGTTCCCGCTATATGTGCCGCTATTGGCGGAATGCCCGGAAGATATTATACCGCTGGCGGAGTTCATGCTGAAAGCTGCCAACCGGGAATTGAAAAAGGACGTAAAGGGATTTGACCGGGAAACCCAGAAAAGACTGAAAGCATATCCGTGGCCGGGAAACATACGGGAACTGAAAGGGGTGATTAAACGCGCCGCCTTGCTGGCAAAAGGTGACTGGATCATTTCGGAGGATGTGGATTTACCAAACAGCCCCCGGCAAACGGAAGGTTATGCGCTGAACGATGAACGGACGGAACGGGAAAACATTGTAAAAGCATTGGAAGCTACGGGTGGTGACAAGAAAGCGGCGGCAAGGTTGCTGGGGATAAGCCGTAGCACGCTCTATCTGAAAATGGAGAAGTACCGGTTGAAATGAAATGTGTCCGAAATCCGGACATCCGGTGTATAATCCCCAAATGATTCTCATACACGTATATTTATATCGTATTATATACTTCTCGCTATCAGCATCTTACGTTTTGCTATTTTATGGCATGGCACTTGTCTGATGGTTATCAGGATGATTTGCAGCGGAGTGAATAATCAGTAAAACCTAAATTGCAATACGATGAAAACGTTGATAAACACATCTCTTTTCAATCTGTTCGCCGCTTATATGAACGGCACGGAACGTGCGGCAGAAGAGTTGCCTGCCGCCTACGAGAACTTTGTTGACCTCCTTGCAGAACTGCCGCAGGACGAAGACCTGATGAAACGGCTCAGACGGCTGAACTATACAAAAATAGAACTGGCTTTCATGCAACGTATCTGCAACGGTATGCAGGAAGGACAACGGCACGTGCTATACGACGTATTCATCGGTAAAGCACTAGCGCTGCTGGATGCGGAAGTGGAGATGATAAAGGAATCGTTCAGGCATGGCCGCTTATTGTCCGGATTGAAGACAGAAACAGTACAGGGAAATAGTGGCAGGAAAGCTGCCGTTACGCTGACATGGAACGGTACGGACAGCGACCTGATAGAACTTGTGGCGGCATTGATGGCTGCCGGAGTGATAGGAACGGTGGAAGGCAGAGAGTTGAAAGTAGTGGATGTCATCCGGGTATTTGAAGAAATATTTCACTTGAAAATCAATGCGCTGTACACCAAACGGGGCAAGGTGTTCGACCGATGTACGGACACCACTCCGTTCATCGACTCCTTGCGCAAAAGTTATAACCAAATGCTGGACAAGCGGCTGGCGTAAGGTTCGCACGCCAACAGCCGCCAACGAACGACTTGCGTGTCCGCTGTGTTGCAGATTGGCGGACAAAGCGTTTTCTTTGCAGCTATAAATTTCTGTAAATTAATCAAGTTATGGGACTATTGAAAGATTGGATAGCCCGCTGGAGGTTTCCCCTGCCGGAACGTCCGGCGGCTGAGCCGGGTAGCGTGTTCATCACGATGGACGAGAAAAATACACCGGTGGATGTGCGCACGGGCGATGCAACGCCGAAAGCGTATGAGGACTATATCGGAAAGATGGTGAAGGAGTTCGACAAACGGGGCTACCTGCCCGGCTGAACGATTCTGAAAGTGGATTTTGCAGACAAAGGAAAAATTCCTTCCCGACGAGGGGACTTGGCGAACTGGTATTTCCACAAGTTGATTCCGGCTATCCATAAACACAAGGCTATCACAGGAAGGCAGATTCCATTAAGGGATGCTGCTTATACGCTGAAGGCCGGATTGAAGCTGTTCAGCCGCCGGACATCACCCGCAGCACTGCAAAAGGACAAGCAATACCGGGAGTTCATACGCCATAACGAGACGGAAGGCTGGAACAGCGGAAAATCGACCGAAGAAAAGAAACGGGTGTATGCCGTGGCTACGGATGAGGGCGTGCTGTTCTTTTCGGACAGTGAAAAGGGAATGAAAGCCCGTAACAGCTATCTGCAACATCTGGCAGACGGCTTTTTCAACTTTTCCAAAGGAACGGAAACATTGAAACTGTATGAGATAGAAAACCCGGTTCGGCAGGTGGCGGAACTGGTGGACAACAGTATCGACAAATTGGCAAAAGCTGACCTGCGCAGTGCCGATACGCAACTGTGTAAATCGGAGTTCAGTTTTACCCAAGAAAAACTGGCCGGAAAAGAGATGCTGGAAGGTGCCGTCTGCACGGACAAATACGACCTTCGCCCGGACTATAACAACTTTGACCGGTTGACTAAGGACTTCAATCTGGGTATTTCTCCCCGCAATTATGATGTTGCTTCCTTGCTTTATATCTCGGAAAACGGGTATGCCGGGCATGTGGCGGCGGACTATTTTCATCCGTTCAGTTATGAGTATGAGTTCAGGGACTTGGCCGGAAAACTGGGTGACAGCATCAAGGCACGACAGGAAGCACCACTGTCCTTGCACGATTTCGGCTATGCAGCCTTGCAAATGGAAGCAAAAGTAATGGCAAGGGATATTCTGCAATCGGAGTTCCATATAACAAACGGAGAGTTTAGGCTGGGCGGAAGTATCAACCGGGTGGAAAAAACGGAAAAAATGCAAGCTACTTCCTATCAGCATTCCAAAGAACAAAAGCCAGGTAAATCATTCGATGTAGCCCCCATACGGGAAGCTCCTGCTGAGAAACGGGGTAACGGTAAACGGCAGGCAAAACATGTAGCTTCCATTACCCTAAAGAAGAAGGAAAAGAAACAATTAATCATATAAATGTATGAAAGAGAAGAAAATGCAAATGACGGAAAGCGGTAGTTTGTATATGACGCTGGACGCTTTCTACCGGCCGGTTTATTTAAGTATGAGAGGCCAGGGAGAAGAAGGGTTCTCCCGTTATATCAGTAATAACGTGCGGTTTCATACCGCAGGCAGGGAGTTTGTGCCCGACCATTGAATGTTCCGTTTCGATTTCAGGGATAAAAGTCTGATTCCTCCCATACTCGGAACGGACAATACGGATTATCTGGAAAGGTTGTGCCCGGTGCTGGAACAGGAAAAGATTCATCCTTCGGGTGTGGTAAGACTGAGGGATGCCGCATTCTGTGAGGAAAGGGGTATCGTTCAGTTGTCGTCCCTGACCGAACATACGGCTTTACTGGAAAATGAAGATTACCTGCGGCTGGGACATCGTTTCGGAATGGACGGGGATGTGATAAGGAACGGACTGGCGGCTTTCCCCACTTGTACGGCTGTGGAATACGGACAGAAAGTATTGTTGCTGGGAAAAACGGATAAAGGGGATAAGGCATTGGAAGAGTTTCTGAACGATTTGGCCGGGCACTTCTTCGACGGGAAACGAAAGCCGGAGGAATTAAGATTCCATGAAGTGGCACCGCTGGATGCAAAGTACCGGGTAGAGATTGGAGACTGCAAGACTGCTTCACCGGATATACTTCGTTACGGGATTTGTACGAAACGCTGTGACATGGCACCGACACTAAGAAACTTTAATCGCTTCAGAAACCTACAATTGATGAGTAAGCCACTGACAAAGGAGCAGGAACGGATTGTTTCGCTGCTGATTACACGACCGGATAATGCCCGGTTCCCGGAGACGGAAGTGAAGACGAGGATACCTTTTAAAAAGAAGGGACAGAGTATAAACATTTAATTCTTTGATATATGGAAAATGAACGGAATGGAGCGATAATGGGTAGCGTATATATAACGGTAGACAAATTTTTCAATCCTGTGCATATTAGTATGAAAGGTACGGGTGAGGAAGGTTTTCAAGAGTTCATGCAGGAAGATGTGGAGAAGGCATTGAAATGCGAGGAAATGCCAACTATGGGCCTGATGTATTATAATGTACCTGATATGGGTATTGTACCACCATTGCAGGAAGGAAACAATGAAGATTATCTGCAAAGGCTCGAAAAGACGATGGATGAGCATGGAATTATGTTGCAGAGATACCAGCGCTTGTCAGAAGTAGTGTATTGTCTGTGAAATGAAATAGACCCTTTTTCGAAGGATGAGACTTATACCCGCCTACTCACGCCGAAGATATGGGCGGAAATAAAGTCATCACCCGTAGCGGTAGCGGATATGCTGGATGATTTGAAGCACGGGAATAAGTTCTATACGGGCGTTGAAACGGACAAGGGGGTATTGCTTTTCAGCCGGAATTATAAGGGAAACCACCAATACGGGGCTTTTATGGAAGCGAATATTGAGAAGCATTTCTTTGAACCGAACTTTGAAGGTAAGTTGCTGACGGTATATGAGCTTCGGGGGTGGCCTTCGTTGATGGCAGGAAGAATAAACCGCTGTTATGACAGTTATGACAATTTATTGCCATTGGAGAAGATTCCGGCAGATGCCTATCTGGATAAATCAACCTTGAAAAGTGTTACGGATAAAGAGGTATATGACCTTTCGCCTACATGGGAAAATTATGCTCGACTGACGGATAATGAGAAGGGGCTTGGTTTAGCCCGAAGCGTAGATAATTATGACCGGATGACATTGCTGTATATCATGGATAAGGGTTATCCGATGGACGGGCTGATAGACGAATATCCGGACAATTTCAGTTTCCATAAGAATTTTGAGAAGATTGAAAACAAGTTGCTGAGTAAGGATAGATGGAATGTGTATGACGAGATACAGGAGAAAGCAAAGAAGCTGGCGGAAAGATTGCTGAAAGAGAACTTCCCAGCCATGAGGCAGAAAGCAACTGCAACATCGGAAATAAAGGTTGAAAAAGAAATACCGAAAAAGAGTAAAGGTAGAAAGATGTAGGATAACAGAAGACAACTCAAAGGATGGAAGGCCCGTTGCTGCGTGGATGCAGGGACGGGCCTTTGCGTTGTCAGGCCAATGCACGCCAACGGTTGACTTTGATTTCAGAGGTTTGGAAGGGATGTAAGATGTGCTTTATTTTGCCGCATATTCAGAAACCTAAAAATGATTTTAGTATGGAACTGACGATTATTGAAACAAGTGCGTATCAGGAATTGAGAAGGCTGGTCTGTACACTGGCCGTACAAATGGGTGACTTTCAGAAAAAGATTGCCCCGCCTACACCCGTCAAATGAATGGATGCACAAGACGTATGTCTTGCTTTGGGCATATCGAAAAGATGCCTGCAAAACTACCGTGATAACGGACTTATCCCTTACTCGAATATAGGAGGGAAATTCTTTTATCGGGAAGTGGATATTCAAGAGATCTTGGACAGTGGATTAATCAAAAGAAAGTAAGGATATGGCAGAGATTATCACAAAAGATTCGGAAGAGTTCAAGGAACTGACCGGATGGATCAAGAGAACGGGAAAAGCAGTAGAGGAAGCAACAGAGCGAATACGCCCGACTATTGCGGATGAACATTACCTGACTGGAGATGACGTATGCGCCATGCTACACATTTCACGGCGGACGCTGCAAACGTTGAGGGATGAGAAACTGGTGCCCTATACCACTATAGGAGGAAAACTCCTTTATCCGGAAAGTGGATTGTATGAAGTGCTGAAAAAGAATTATAGAGATTTCAGACGGTTCAGGAAATAAGAAGAAACGTCCTTCGGCCAATGGCTTGGGGACGTTTCTTTTTTGTGGGCAGTCAGTATTACATGGCAAGCTTGTAGATATGACCGATTTTCTCACACAACTTGTCGGTATCTTCGCCTACTTTCGGGTTGATAAGTTCGGCATATATCTGTGTAGAGAGAATAGAATTATGCCCTAATACTTTTTGCAGAGTTTCCAGCGGCATCCCTTTAAGAATAGCCAGAACAGCGAAAGTATGGCGGCCTATATGTGGGGTGACTTCAACCTTACAACCGCATTTCTTACCAATATATTTGAGACTACTCAGCAGTGCCTGATATTCTCCCACGGGAAAAACATGTTCAGGAGAGATTTTCCTTTCATTTACTCCTCTGTACTTTTCTATGAGTTCAATAGCAATGGGGAGTAATTTTACCACATAGGCGACACCGGTTTTTATACGGTTGCCCATTAACCATGTGCCTCCGTCGGAGTCGGTATGAATATTCATGTAGGTGATAGCTTTCAAGTCTGCATAAGCAAGCCCGGTAAAGCACATGAAAAGAAACATATCCCGATTGGCCCGTTGACGTTTATGGTTCAGCTCTAAATGAATCATTTTCTGCAATTCCTCTTCGGAAAGGAAAGAGCGTTTTTTATATTCGGGTACACATTCGAAGGATACAAACGGATGGACTCTTATCCAGCCTCTTTCCTGGGCGATGTACAACAACCATTTTAAGGTGTTGACCCGATTGAAGGCTGTGGCGTTTGCATTCCCTGCCGTTCCGAGCATCCATGTATAGTAGTCTTCAATGAACGTTTTTCCAAGTTCATCAATAGCTATATCTTCAATGTTCTTTTTGCTTTTCATGAAAAGCAAAAGACTTTTATAATCAGCAACAAGTCCACGGTAGGTGCTTTCCGCCTTTCCTTTACCTATCTTTTCTTTATACGATGCAAGCTGTTCCTTGAAAAGTGCCATAAGCGTGTGGCACTCTTCACCGAAACCGACATAACGGTTATAAACCTTCTTAGCCGTGACAAAACTGTCATGGTCGCAAATATACTGATAATGTTTGGTAATTTGCGCCTTGATATTATCAAGCTCCTGATTGAGTGTGCGGGCTTCTTCGGATTTACCTTTTGCCCGGTTGGCTTTAACGTCCCATAAATTAAGGGACACTTCTTTCTTACAACTGAAACCTGCTTGGGTTCCGTTAATGGTGATACGGCCCATAATGGGTGCCTTACCATTTTTTACAGACTGGTTCTTTGTGTAAAATAACACTTTAAAGGTGCTTCTCATAACTCAACTTTTTTTAGTTACAAATTTAATTACTGTTGAGTTATTTGATGTTATGCAAAAGTAGGCAACTGGCTGTAATTTAATCTATTAGGCTGTTAGATGATGCTATTTGGAGTGAGTTACGATTTGGTAACGTAACTCCCTTCCAAATGTGCTTTCCTTTGCTTCTTTTTTCAACTCCGCTAAAAAAACATGTTTTATAACTATTTGATTTTTAGGATGGTTGCGTTATCTTTGTGCATCTTTTAAAAATACTTTGTTTCTTCAGTTTGAAACAAAGTGTTTCCCGCCTTGAAACTTTTAGTTTCAAACAAGGTTGAAACTAATTACGAAATAGCTTTACTAATTTTACTCAATGGTGGAATCTGGAGGCTGCAATTTGATTTGATTCACGATGAAGAGCAGGTGAAGGGGCGGCTATTCACCTACAAACTGCTTGTTTATCGGCCATACAGAAGAAAAGTGAAGGAGGTGGAAGAATTGGACGTATTATAGAGAAAGAGCATTGAATGATTCAAAACTGTATAAATTTGAATTCTTCTTTTTTGTTGGTATCGTAAAAAATACTATTCAGTAAACTTTTTAACTTCGGTATGTTTTTCTGGAAAGTATTAAGATATAATATCTGATAGATAAGTCATTAATATACCTCCAAACGTGGCGTCGATGCACGCATTTTGATTTCCGCATCCAACACGATTGAATGATTGGGAGATGCCGGATCTTTGATTTTCTCTAAAATAAGTTCGGCAGCTTTTTTCCCCATCTGGTACAAAGGCGGTTCTACTGTAGTCAATTTGGGATAGACTATGTTGGAAAGTTCAGTTCCTGAAAAACTGGCTACGGCGATTTCTTCGGGTATTTTTTTCCCAAGTTCCCTCAATCTGTTCATAGCTCCAATGGCCAATGTTTCCGTAAAAGCGAAAATAGCATTGAAAGGAATATTTCTTTCCACTAATATATCCGCAGCTTTTTTCCCTTCTTCAAAAGTCATACCGGTTTTTATCAGCATATTATTCTTATCAAAAGGAATCCCGAATTTAGCCAAAGCGTCTTTGTATCCTCTGACACGTTCTATGGAGTTGTAAATATCGTCCGGTCCCTGTATATGAACAATCTGTTTGCGTCCGCTTCGGATCAGACTTTCTACAAGAAAGAATGACTTCATATAATCGTCCACTATTACCTGCGGAACTTCAAGTCCATAGGGAATACGATCATAGAACACCATAGGCATTCCCGCTTGCTGCAAACGAGCATATTCCTCCTTATTCCTTTTATAACTGCAAAGACAGATGATGATGCCATCCACCATGAATCCTTCCATCAGTTGCAGGTTCTCTTTTTCTTTTTCCGGATCTCCTCCCGACTCTGCAATAATCACCTTTATATTTTTGGTGTGAAGCACTTCTTGTATGCCGTTTATTACTCGTGAAGCAAACGGCGTAACCATTTCAGGAACGATCACTCCCACGGTATTGGTATGTCCGTATTTAAGGTTGATTGCTACAGGGTTGGGTCTATATCCCAATCTTTTAGCTGCTTCTATCACCTTTTCTTTCGTTTCTTTACGGATATTCTTGTCATCTCCCAATGCACGAGATACAGTGGAGACGGATATTGACAAATGTCGAGCGATGTCTTTTATGGTTATATACTTCATGCTGAATGATTGTTTAAATCAAAGCAAAGATATTGATTTCAAACAATAAATCCTAATATTGGAGTAAAATACGAATCCCATTTGCCTTTGTGTAATGCTTTTGTAACGTTTGCAGATTTTGGGAACGTTCCCGCAATCGTTTGCAGGCAAAAGAGTTAGGAAAAAACTTTTTTTCAAGCTCTTGTTCTTTATCTTTGCTACATCAACATGATGTCGAACTAAAGAAAAAGAACTATGAAAACACACCTCTTTTCTTATAAGTGCGGTCGAAAGCACATCAAAGTTTACCATCTATTTGAATTGGTAATAATTAAAGGATAAAAAACGGTCATGGACAAGAAAGTACGAAGTATAGAAATTTCGAAACGGGTTCCAATTGTGGGCAACTACGATGTAGTTGTCTGCGGTGGTGGACCAGCTGGTTTCATAGCGGCCATTGCGGCTGCTCGCAGTGGTGCGAAAACTGCTGTTGTGGAACAATATGGTTTTTTAGGTGGAATGGCTACAATGGGGCTTGTTACTCCTTTGAGTGTTTTCACCTATAATAATGAAAAGGTGATAGGCGGTATTCCATGGGAATTTATCGAACGGCTGGAGAAGATGGGAGGCTGTATCATTGAGAAACCTCTTGGCAATGTAGCTTTTGATCCGGAGCTTTACAAACTTTTATGCCAGCAAATGATGCTGGAAGCCGGCGTGGATATGTATATGCACTCTTACTTAAGCGGTTGTCAGGCAAAAGACGGCAAAATATCCTGTATCCTCTTTGAGAATAAGAATGGGACAGAGGCCATCAGTGCCGATATGTATATCGACTGCACTGGGGATGGTGACCTTGCCGCTATGGCGGGTGTTCCGATGCAAACTGATGAATGTAAACCGCTGCAACCTCTTTCCACCTATTTTATATTAGGAGGTGTGGATACAGATTCGCCCATGATAATTGATGCCATGCACCATAATAAACAAGGGCAGAACTGTCATTGCATTGCAGTTCGTGAGAAACTTCTAGCAATGAAAGAGGCACTTGGCATCCCCGAATTCGGAGGTCCTTGGTTTTGCACCACTCTTCGTCCGGGCGAAGTAACGGTTAATATGACCCGTACTGCAGGAAATGCCATCGATAATAGAAATTTTACCGCAGCGGAATGTCGCTTACGGGAAGACGTATTTAAAATAGCACGAATCTTTAAAGAGAACTTTGAAGAGTTTAAAAACAGTTATGTGACGACCGTCGCCGTACATGCCGGTATTCGTGAGACACGTCGTATCAAAGGTGTACATACCATTACAGCAGAAGAATATGTGAATGCTTATAAATATCCTGATAGCATATCACGCGGCGCACATCCTATAGATATCCATGTGGCAGCAGGTGCGGAACAGAGCGTGACTTTCCTTAAAAAAGCGGCGTATGTACCTTATCGCGCTCTTATAGCTGAAGATTTTCCGAATCTGCTCGTAGCGGGACGCTGTATTAGTGCTGATAAGACTTCCTTTGCGTCACTTCGCGTTCAGGCAAGTTGTATGGGGGTAGGACAAGCCGCAGGAGTGGCAGCCGCACAATGTATAAAGGCAGGTGTGACCGTACAAAAGGCTGATATTCACAATCTCATAGAGGAATTGAAGAAACTAGGCGCAATTATATAAAGAAGAACCAGAATATGGAACAGTTAGATTATATCATTATTTTACTCTACTTTCTCGGACTGATTGCCGTGAGTGTTGTGATGTCCCGGAAAATTAAGAACTCCGAGGATATGTTTATTGCCGGGCGAAATTCTTCGTGGTGGTTGTCGGGAGTCTCTTCCTACATGACTATCTTCTCGGCAAGTACCTTTGTCGTTTGGGGAGGCGTTGCTTATAAATCGGGACTTGTTGCGGTAGTTGTTGCACTTTGTCTTGGCGTAGCATCGTTTATTGTCGGTAAATGGATCTCGGGCAAATGGCGGGAGCTACGTATCAAATCTCCGGGAGAGTTCCTTACCATCCGGTTCGGACACCGCACGGTAAGTTTTTATACGATTTCAGGAATTATAGCCCGTGCGGTGCATACGGCAGTGTCTCTGTATGCGGTAGCGGTTGTGATGTGTGCATTAATCAAAGTCGATGGTGGCAGTATTTTTGCAAGTACAGGTATGATGGGCGATTCACCGATGGGTTACCTAAGTATTTGGTGGGCGCTTCTTATTCTTGGTGCCATCGCTCTTGGATACACCATTGCCGGAGGATTTCTTGCGGTACTAATGACTGATGTAATTCAGTTCGGAGTACTTCTGGCCGTGGTTGTATTTATGATACCTCTTTCATTTAACGCGGTAGGAGGCGTAAGTGCATTTATCGATAAGGCCAGTGAGATACCGGGATTCTTCTCGGGCACATCTCCGACCTATACATGGGGGTGGCTTTTACTGTGGATATTTCTCAATGTGTCTATGATTGGCGGTGACTGGCCGTTTGTACAGCGATACATAAGCGTGCCTACTACAAGAGACGCAAAAAAGAGTACTTATTTAATCGGAATTCTTTATCTCGTCACTCCTCTTATCTGGTATCTTCCTACCATGATTTATCGTGTGATGGAACCTGGACTTGCGCTTGATTTGGATGCAACCACAATGACTTTCAACGGCGAACACGCTTATGTGAATATGAGTAAACTCGTACTTATGAAAGGGATGGTCGGTATGATGTTGGCAGCGATGTTATCGGCTACATTGAGTAATGTTTCGGGCATTTTGAATGTATATGCCAATGTATATACCTATGATATTTGGGGACACAAAGAGAAAAACCGTCAGGCAGATGAGAAAAAGCGTATCAAGGTAGGACGTCTCTTCACATTTGTCTTTGGGCTTGTGATTATCGCTTTGTCAATGCTCATCCCGTTTGCCGGAGGTGCCGAAAAGGTGGTAGTAACTCTTCTTACTATGGTGATGTGTCCTTTATACATTCCGTCGATATGGGGACTGTTCTCGAAGCGGCTGACAGGCAACCAACTTATTTCTGCAATGATTCTTACTTGGCTCGTTGGTATTATGGCTCGCGTCATAATTCCCGCCTCCGTTATTAGTCCAAGCCTTATAGAGTCAGTTGCCGGTTGTGTACTTCCTGTACTTATCCTTGCAATCATGGAAGTTTGGTCGGCACGTAAAAAGTATGAAGATAATGGTTATCAAGCCATTTGTGAATATACTGATCCTGAAGCCGATCGCGAACCGACATTAAAGGAGAAAAAAGCGGTATTAATCTATTCGCATTTGGCTGTTAACTGCTTCTGTATTACCATTGGTGTCGTTGCGCTCTTACTGATAGGTCTGCTTATTGCCGGAGATCCGAAGACCCTTGCGGTCAAAGGAATTGTGATAGGAAGTATCGTACTGATGATTGCCATGATACTTGCTTATGTGATATACAGAATTATATATGCAAGACGTCTGAAAATGTCTAGCTAGTCAATTATTAATAACCCTAAATACTAATCAAATGAATCTAAAGATGTTATTGTTTGCAAGTGTGTCGCTTGTGCTTTTTGCATCTTGTCATAACTCGGATGATCCGTATATGACACTCGCGACAAAGACACTTGATGTAGAAGCAGAAGGTGGACTTTTCACTGTTGACCTTTCATCTAATGTCTATTACAGAGTCAATAACGACTGTCAGACTGATGGAAGCGATAGCCATTGGGCAGTTGTTGATTCGCATGAGACACAAGGTGAGATTACTAAGTTTACAATCAAAGTCTCTGAAAATTCGTCGACTAGTTCACGTGTCGGTGCCATTCGTTTCATTGGCGATGATGTAACTCCTCTAAAGCTGGTTATTACCCAAAAGATGATTGTTCCGAAAGGTATCAGTCCTATCACCGAATCGATTGACGCAACTACAACAGAATCCTCGTTCAAAGTCTTTGGAGATAAGGAGTGGAAGGCTGTATGTGCAGATGCGGATGTGACCGTTTCTCCTGCAAATGGGGTAGGCGAATGTGATATTAAACTTACTTTCCCGGAGAATAAGACATTTACCAAAAGGACAATTAAAGTAACGGTAACCATCCAGGATGATACAGACTATACCTATACTCTTGTACAAGATGCTTTCTCGGGCATTTTGGCTGATTGGGACTTGAAGAGTTTAACTGCCAACACAAGTGGAACATTTGCTGATGATGAGGCACAGTCTGTATTCCCGGGAACCAATGGCAAGTATCTTGCTCCGAGTGCCGGAAGTGGTAAGATTGAGTATTGGGCATGTGACCGGACAGGTTATGTAGCGCAGACTGCCGTATGCAGCCGTGCCGTAGGTGGTAATGGTGACCCGTATGTATCAGGAGCTATTCCGGGTGATTATTGGTATGTCTATGGGGATATGAAAGGTACGACCATTCCTGCCGGTACCAAGATACACTTCTATTTTGTGACCAAATTAGGAACGATGTGTTCCAACTACTGGATGATCGAGTTCAAGGATGGAGAAGAATGGAAACCGGCTCTTCCGACTTCGACTCTTCAGGAAAGTGCGACAGAGACACTGTCGGGTGCACCTATCAATTATTCGGCAACTATTACCTACAACTTTGCGGGAATGTTGCTCGATGAAAAAAACAATGGCGCATATATCCCTGCCGAAGGAATATTTACCACGACTAAGGATATGGATGAGATTGTGTTAAGATTTGGACAGGCAGGCCGTCTATGTCTTAATGGCGCCAAATTCGCTGGAAAGTATATAGACTGTACACACGCAAGCGGCCAGACACGTTTTTCAGCGCAACATCCGAGTAACCCTGAAACAGGTGAGGCAATCAGAGAATATAACGAACATGTATTGCTTGAAATCGTAGAATAAATAGTATGAAAAAAAGTATATTAAGCCTGTTATTGGCATGTTTCCTGCAAATCAATCTGGCTTTTGCACAGAATGTAATGAAGGGTGTCGTTAGCGATGCCAATGGTCCTCTTGTCGGAGTGGTGATCCACGATAAAGACAATGCAAAAGGTACTACCTCCGATATGTCGGGAAAGTATGCGCTCAATGGCGCTGAATCAGGCCATACAATAGAATTCCGTTATCTTGGTTATGTGACCGAGACTGTGGTATGGGATGGTAAAAGTGTAGTAAATATAAAACTTAAAGAGGATGCTGTACAACTTGAAGAGACGGTTGTTATCGGCTATGGATCTGTAAAGAAGAAAGATCTTACAGGTGCGGTCGGTGTAATCAACAGTTCGCTTATCGAGAAACAGAGTACGTCTCAACTTTCACAATCTTTGCAAGGACTGATTCCGGGACTGACGGTTACCCGTTCGAGCAGTATGCCGGGAGCGAGTGCTACGGTTCAGGTGCGTGGTGTGACAACAATGTCTGATTCGAGTCCGCTTATCCTTGTCGATGGTATGATGGTCAGTAGCCTCGACAATATAGCAAGCGAAGACGTACAGCAGATTACTGTACTTAAAGATGCTGCTTCTGCATCTATTTATGGTGCCCGTGCTGCTGCCGGTGTTATCTTGATAACGACTAAGGAGGCAACCGAGGGACAGCTTTCGATCGGTTATAACGGAGAGATTTCGTTGTCTTCTCCTACCGAATTTCCGAAATTCCTGACCGACCCTTATCACTACATGACAATGTACAATGAATGGTCGTGGAACGATGCCGGTAATCCTGCGGGAGGCGAGTTTGCCAACTATTCACAGGACTACATCGACAACTATGCTACCAACAACAGGTATGATCCCATTCAATATCCTATCTATGATTGGAAAGACGCTATTCTTTCGAATACCGCTATGCGCCATAAGCATAACTTGACCATGACGTATGGCAACAAGGTAATCAAGAGCCACACTTCCGCTACCTACGAAAATGCCGACGCTATCTATAAAGGTTCAAACCACGAAAGAATCTCTATCCGTTCGCGTAATAATCTCAAGATTAGTGATAAGCTCTCCGGTTCTATCGATTTCTCGGTACGTTATGCCACGAAAAATGACCCGACTTCCGGTAGTCCGATTCGTGCAGCTTATATGTATCCTTCCATTTATTTGGGACTTTATCCGGATGGCCGTGTTGGTCCTGGTAAAGACGGCAGTCTTAGCAATACGCTTGCCGCCTTATTGGAAGGCGGAGAGAAGAAGACCGTATCCAACACAATGACCGGTAAATTCTCGTTGAACTATAAGCCCATAAAAGATTTGACCCTTACTGCCAATCTGACTCCTACCGTCGGAACTGTTTCGATCAAGGAGATGAAGAAAGCCATACCTGTTTACGATGCATACGAAACCGATGTTATGCTGGGATATGTTTCGGGATATACTTCCAATTCGTTAAGTGAAGAACGCCGTAACATCAAATCATTGGAGAAACAATTCATCGCTACATACGACAAGACCTTTAGCAAGGTACATAACTTCAATGCCATGGTCGGTTATGAAGATTATAGTTATACGTATGAAACGATGTCGGGATCGACCAACGATATGTCTTTGTCTTCTTTCCCTTATCTTGATTTGGCGAACAAGAATGCTCTTGCCGTAGCCGGCAATTCTTATCAGAATGCATACCGTTCATTTTTTGGCCGTGTCATGTATAATTACGACAGCCGTTACTACCTCCAGCTCAATGCTCGTGAAGACGGATCTTCACGTTTTCATAAGGATCACCGTTGGGGATTCTTCCCGTCCGCATCGGTGGGGTGGGTCATCTCTAACGAGAAGTTCATGCAAAACATAACCCCGATAAACTATCTGAAGTTCCGTGCCTCTATCGGTACTCTCGGTAACGAGCGGATTGGAAATTATCCTTATCAGACATACATTTCGTTCAATAATGCCATTATGTATGACAGTGCAGGTTCTACGCCCCAATCTTCGATGTCTGCCGCTCAACAGGATTATGCGTATGAGAATATCCATTGGGAGAAAACACAGAGCTGGGATATAGGTGTGGATGCCGCTTTCTTTAACAATCGTCTTGACTTTAGCGCAGACTATTATTATAAGAAGACAACAGATATGCTCTTGTCGGTGGCAATCCCGTCGTTTACAGGTTATTCGGCACCTGACAGGAACGTAGGTAAAATGCATACCCGTGGTTGGGAAGTGAAACTCGGCTGGTCTGACCGTATCGGAGATGTAAGTTATGCGGTAAGTTTTAATATCTCTGATTACAAGTCTATAATAGATAATCTTAACGGCAAGCAGCAGTTTAACAGTGATGGTACCATTATTACTGAAGGTGCAGAATATAACTCCTGGTACGGATATAAGACTGCAGGTTTGTTCCAGACCGCAGAGGAAGTCAGTGAAAGCGCTCTGCTTTCGGCTTCTACCAAACCGGGTGATGTGAAATATGTAGATGTCAGCGGTCCGGACGGCACTCCTGACGGAATTATCAATGAGACATACGACCGCGTAGTGCTTGGCAGCTCATTGCCACACTATCTATATGGAGGTTCTATTAGTTTGGGCTGGAAAGGTCTCTCTTTCTCCTTACTCTTCAATGGTGTCGGGAAACAACTTTCACGCCTCACCGAAAGTATGATTCGCCCCATGCAGGGACAATGGCTTCCGGCTCCGTCAGTCCTTCTGAACGACAATGGCAGCCGTAATTATTGGAGTGTATATAACACTGCAGAGCAGAACGCGGCAGCCAGCTATCCCCGTTTGAGTCATCAGGGCGGTGAATACAACAACTACAAAATGTCGGACTACTGGCTCAAGAGTAGTGCCTATATGCGTATAAAGAATATCAACGTTGGCTATACAGTTCCTAAAAAAATCGTCTCTAAAGTCGGAATCAAGGGACTTCGGGTGTACGTCAATATCGATGATCCATACTGCTTTGATAGTTATCTTTCGGGATGGGACCCTGAAGCAGGCGCTTCTACCTATATCACACGCACTTATACATTTGGAGTGGATATCAAATTCTAATGGAGTATGAAAAAATTACATAATATGAAAAAAATACATGTATTGATTTGCATGATAGCTCTTCTATCTGTAACTTCTTGTGTAAATCTCGATCTGAACCCTCCTTCAGCCGCATCCAGTGAAAACTGGTTCTCGTCACCGGAGGAAGTTCGAATCTCATTGAACGATTTTTATCGCAGTACCTTCTTTGTTATAGAAGAAGGTTGGACGCTGGATCGTAATACGGATGACTGGGCGCAACGAACCAACATTTATACCATTGCGGCAGGTTCACTGAATGCGTCTTCTACAAGTAATCCTAACATCAAGACTGTTTGGAGTTACACGTACAAGAACATTAGTCGTGCCAACCGAATTTTGGAGGCACTCGACAAACTTGAAGGCAAATATTCCACCACTGAACTGAATACGCTTCGTGCCGAAGCCCGTTTTTTCAGAGCATTTGCTTATTCACGTTTGATTACTCTTTGGGGAGATGTTCCTTTTTACGTGACTTCGATTACTCCGGAGGAAGCATTTGAGATGGGGCGTACCGACAAAGCTGTCGTTCTGAAACAAATTTATGACGATTATGACTATGCCGCAGAAAATTTGCCGGTCGCAAATAATAATAGCGGCGCCACCCGTGTGGACAAAGGAACGGCTTATGCTTACAAGGCTCGTACCGCTCTCTATCAACACGACTACAGGACTGCCGCAAACGCTGCGCAAGACTGTATGGATCTGGAAGTATATGACTTGGCCCCTGATTATGGAGAACTTTTCCGCGACAAGACAAGAGGAAGCAAAGAAGTTATCTTCTCTGTTGCTCACTCAAGCGATCTTGAGTTGGATGAAAACGGTAAACCTACTACACAGGCTATCGGTTCCTTTATTGCCCGTTCGGCAGGCGGTACACATAATGCACAACCTTCGTGGGAACTTCTTGCTGTCTACGAAATGACGAATGGTAAGACGATTGATGAACCGGGCAGTGGCTTTGATCCTCACGATCCATTTGCCAACCGTGATCCCCGTTGCCTGGAAACATTTGCTGCTCCCGGCAGCCGTATCTATGGTATTGAGTGGAATCCTGCGCCGAACGCACTCGAAATAATGGACTATACGCAAAATCGTATGATTACAAATAAAGATTCCAAAGGCGGTTCAGATGCTTCCAACTGTGCTTACAATGGTTGTTGCCTGCGCAAAGGCGCGCAAGAGTCATGGCGTACTACTTTGTATAACGACAACCCCGTCATTCTCATGCGTTATGCCGATGTCTTGTTGATGTATGCCGAAGCTAAGATTGAACTGGGGGAGATTGACGCTACTGTCCTTGCTTGCATCAACGATGTCCGTGCCCGTGCTTATGGCACCACCCGTACACAAACCAACGACTATCCGTCCATCACGACAACCGATCAGACAGCATTGCGCAAAGTGCTCCGTCGTGAGCGTCGTGTCGAGTTTGCATGGGAAAATCTGCGCTATTTCGATTTGCTTCGTTGGCATCAGTTTGAGAATGCTTTCGGACACAATATGTACGGATTTACCCGTACAGCCAACAGGGCAAAGGAATACTTTGCGGCAGGCAACTGGTTTTGGCCGGAGACTCCGACATTTGACAAAGACGGATTTCCTTCTTTTGAAGCGATGGCCGACGGAACCTATATCGTCCAGCATGGTGAACGTAAGTATGATGAGAAGATTTATTTATGGCCATTGCCAAGTGATGATGTATTGATAATGAATGGCAAACTTGTTCAAAATCCAGGGTACTAACTTTATTAAATAAATGATATTATGAGCATTGGAGAAATTTTATTGCGCAGTCGCTATCAACCATTGAAAAGGGTGTTGAGCTATGATGTATTCAACACCGGCTTTAACGGCTGGATGACATTAATGCCTAACTTTACGGAATATCCCGATTTTGATGTTCCCAAGACATTGGTCAATAAAGACCAGTGGCCACCGGTCATGCTTAGTTCCGCTACTTTCAGGTATCCGGGCACTCACGGGGCAATGTCCGGCACTTACTCTCTTAAACTTTCGACAAGACCTGTTGCCGCTCCTTATACGGAGATTCCGGCGGAAGGTTGTCTGGGACATGCCATTAAGCGGCTTTCGTTCTCTCGTCCGGGCTGCAAATATTTGCAGATAGAATGTTGGTTTACATACACGGCGGAGCAGGATGTGGTGGATGGCGGTGACCGTCCGCAACCGGGTTTGCATGAGAGTTCCATCCGCGATTTTGGTATGGGATTCGATGTACAGGAGGGTGGAAAACGTTACCATGTAGGAATTCGCTATCTCAATGCAGTAGATGGCAAATTAATGCAGAAGTGGCAGTATGAACATTCCAATGAAGACATAACCGACCGCGATTGGGCTTATGGACTTGACGGAGACTGGTGTAAGAGGGGAGTCGATCCCTGGTGGTTCGGCCGCCGTTATCCTAATGGCGACCACGATGGATTCAAGGATTTGAAAGATGGTCATCAGAAACTCATTTACAATGAGACCGACTGTAAACTCAATTGGCAATACATGCGTCTGAAACTTGACACAGAGCTTCGTGAATATGTAGAGTTCCAATGTCAGGACAAAATTTGGGATATGCGTGGCATTGCAGCCGATACCGTTGACGGATATGGACGCATCGACAATCTTATCAATCCTCTTTTCTGGGTGGGTACTGATACCAATCGTCGTGTATTCTTTTATATAGATTCTGTTGTTGTTTCACAAGAATAAAAGGAGGAATGTAATATATGAAAATGTTTAATGATTCCCATCTTGAGGTAAAGAAGTTCTTTAAAGGCACTTTCTTCACTCATCCTTACGAGGCTGGTTGGGCAGATGAGGCTATATTCTTTGTTATGGTTGAGAAAATAGAAGGAGATCCCGTATTCGAAGGTCGTGTACAACTATCGCAAGACGGTATACATTGGGCTGACGACGGTAGTGAGCCTACAATCTTCAAAGGACTTGGCCAACATATTATAAAGGTAAATTCAAATTTTGGTAATTATATTCGTCTTGCCGTCAGCATTGAAGGCGGAGAGATGTTTTTAAATCTTCATATAGCATGCAAAGGTTAATATTTATATTTAGTCTGTTCATCCTTGCGATTGTAGGATGCAGCTCCAATGAGTCTCACTCATTTTTGATTCGTCCGGATGGAGGTGGGGAAGATGCTGCCACTGAAATAGAGGTAGGTAAAACGATTCCTGCCTGGCAGGAGGGTGTGATGGATATTCATTTCATCAATACGACTACTGGTGAAAGCATGTTTGTAATATTCCCGGATGGTACGCAAATGCTTATCGATGCCGCAAGTTCGAGTGTTACGACCAACTCTAATAGTAATACGACCAATACCGGTATCCGTAGTCGTTGGGATCCGACTCTGACTTCTACCCGTGGTTCGCAGATTATAACTGATTACATTCGTAAATGTATGGTATGGACAGGTAACAGTACGATTGATTATGCCGTACTTACCCACTTCCATAATGACCACTTCGGCGGTTATACTTCTTCCTTGCCAAAATCAGCTAATTCCAGTACTTATTCGTTGATAGGTTTTGCCGAGATTTTCGACAATTTCAAGATTGGTACGCTTCTTGATCGTGGCTATCCCGATTATAACTATCCGTTCGACATGGCGACAATGGCAGACAATGCTCCAAGTTGTAATAACTATATCAATGCAGTGAAATGGCATGTCGCCAATCAAAAGTTCGATGCTGCGATATTCAAAGCAGGGGCGAATAATCAGATCGTTCAGAAGTATAATCCTGCAAAGTATCCTACTGCAAAGGTGCAAAACGTGGCAGTGAATGGAGAGATCTGGACAGGTTCGGGCACTACCACAAAGAAGACATTCCCTGAACTCTCGGAGATTACATACGAAAACAGTAAGAACATTACCTCCAGTGACAATTGTCCGCCGGAGAATATAACCAGTTGTGTGATGAAAGTTTCGTATGGCAACTTTGATTTCTTTGCCGGTGGTGACCTTCAGTATAACGGACGTTCGAGTCATGCGTGGAAAGATGCCGAACTGCCCTGTGCAAAAGCAGTAGGTCAGGTGGAATTATTGAAAGCTAACCATCACGGTGTAACCAACACCAATCAGGTGGATGCTCTGAAAGCACTTAATCCACAAACGATTGTTGTCAATTCGTGGGTAGATTGTCATCCCCGTACCGATATACTGAATTCGATGGAGACAACACTCCCTGCGTGTGACATGTTTATCACTAACTTCTGGCAAGGCGATCGCCCCAGCGGAGTAGACGACCGGGTTACGGCGGAAGAGGCTGCGAGAGTAAAGGGATATGATGGACATATTGTAGTTCGTGTGACCGACGGAGGAAACAAATACAGAGTTGTGACAATCACAGATTCTGACGGGGCAATGACTGTTAAGACTATTTCCGGTCCATATACAAGCAGATAATGAATACAAAATATTATGATGTAATAGTAGCAGGTGCAGGTCCTGCCGGGATATGTGCAGCTGTAGCCGCCGCCCGGCAAGGAGCACGTGTTGCTCTTATCGAAAGATACGGAATCATCGGAGGTAACCTGACCGCCGGGTATGTCGGTCCTATTCTCGGTAGTGTAAGCAAGAACACGATGCGCGATGAGGTTTGTGCTATTCTTGGCGTCAAAGACAATGACTGGATTGGCGAACATGGAAATGCTCACGATTTCGAAGAGGCAAAACTTACATTGGCAGAATTTGTCGCCAGGGAAAAGAACGTCGATGTCTTTTTGCAATGTTGCGTGTCGGATGTTATTCGTGACGGAAAGGTGGTAAAAGGCATTAAGTGTGCAAGTAACGAGGGGACGCTCTGTTTTGAAGCCGCGGTTACAATTGATTGTACCGGTGATGCCATAGTATCTTTTCTTGCCGGTGCAAAAATAGAAAAAGGACGTGCTGACGGACTCATGCAGCCTGTAACCCTTGAATACACCATTGACGGCGTAGATGAATCGAAAGGAATTATCTGTATTGGAGATGTAGACAATGTCCAATTGAATGGCGAGTGTTTTCTTGATTGGTGTAAAAAGAAAGCCGATGAGGGCGAACTTCCCCGGATGCTTGCTGCCGTGCGTTTGCATCCGTCGGTCAGACCGGGTTGCCGTCAGGTAAATACGACACAAGTCAATAGGGTGGATATAACTTCGGTAAGCTCTATTTTCGCCGCCGATCTTGAACTTAGACAACAGATACGCCTCCTGACTCAATTCTTGAAAGAAAATTTGCCGGGTTACGAAAACTGTAGAGTGATCGGAAGTGGTACAACAACCGGAGTGCGCGAAAGCCGCAGGGTGATGGGCGACTATGTGATCGATGCCGATGAGATGGCGGAAGGCTGCCGTTTTGCCGATGTAGTGGTACATAAAGCATTGTTCATTGTCGATATACATAATCCTGACGGAGCCGGACAGGCGGAACCGACCATACAATATTGCAAACCATACGATTTGCCGTATCGTTGTTTTCTCCCGTTGGGCTTGGAAGGGCTTCTGGTGGCGGGACGGTGCATATCGGGTACTCACAGAGCTCACGCTTCATATCGTGTCATGAGTATTTGCATGGCGATGGGAGAGGCAGTTGGTATTGCCGCTGCCATGAGTGCGTCGCAGCATTGTACTCCGCGGGCTCTCGATGTAGGAGAGTTGCAGAAACGGCTTGAGTCGTTAGGCGTAGAGCTGTTCGATTAACGTAGAACATAATCATACTTTAAATTTATAGAGCATACTTATGAAAAAGATCTATTTGTCTGTCGTGTGCTTACTGATCTCTATTCCCCTTATCGCCCAGTTGTATGTAGAGCCGGAGAAAGAGGTAGAGTGCTCTGTCTTCCTGGCAAAGGAAGGACGGGGGCGGGCACAGCAAGGACTTGAAATATGGGATGATTACATATTCTCGTGCGAGGATGGAGGGCACGTGAATATCTATGATTTCAAAAGTGTCGATCCGAAACCTGTGGCAGGCTTTGAGTTGGCGTCCTCCCATCCGGACAACCATGTAAATAATGTATGCTTTGGCGTTGAGACAAAACGCGGAGCATCGTTTCCTCTCTTGTATATCACAAACGGGAAGGTAGGAAGCGAGTTGGAATGGTTGTGTTTTGTGGAGAGCATTACCCGTCGTGGAAAACGTTTTAGCAGCGAAATCGCACAGACAATTGAACTTGATGGCTCGAAGTGGGCGGAGAAAGGGTATGTCCCTATCTTTGGAGCGCCAAGCTGGCTGGTCGATCGGGAACGGGGATTTATATGGATATTCTCGGCGCGTAAACGTACTGTGGCGAAGGTGACAAAGCATGCATGGGAAAACCAGTATGTCGCCACCAAATTCCGCATACCGTCGTTGAGTGAGGGGGCAAAGGTGCGCCTCGACGAAAATGACATTCTCGATCAGGTGGTGTTCCCCTATGAGGTATGGTTCACGCAAGCGGGCTGTATGCATGATGGTAAAATCTATTTTTGCTTCGGAGTTGGGAAACAGGATGACAGCCGTCCTTCCTGCATCCGGGTGTACGATACGGATAGGCGGACGATTACTGCCCGATACAATGTGCAGGAACAGGTTATTTACGAACCGGAAGATATTGTGGTCAAAGACGGGGTTATGTATGTCAATACCAATACGAATGCGAAAAAGACGTCTGATCTTCCTTGCATATTCAAACTCTCTCTTCCGAAAGAAAAGCCGGTGACCGAAAATCCTCTCGACGAGATACGCAGGGATCCGGAACGTGCGGGCGGCGTGTATTATGTGACCGATCTTTCACATCCGGTTACGCCGGCGCCCAAAGGATATACGCCTTTCTATATAAACGGCTATTTCCGTCATGGAGCGCGTCAGATAGACGATGAGGTGACTTATCCTGCCATATACGGCGTATTGGAGAAAGCTCATGCCACAAACAACCTTACCGATTTTGGGAAAGCCCTGTACGAACGTCTTGAACCGTTCAAGAAGAATGTGTTTTACAAAGAAGGCGATCTGACACAAATCGGTTATCGTCAGACAAGGGAGATAGGCCGGAGGATGGTACAAAACTATCCGGAAGTATTTGAAGGCCATCCCTATTTGAAGACTAACGCAACGAATGTGCTTCGGGTGGCAGCCACCATGCAATCTGTAAATTCGGGCATTTTGTCGCTGCGTCCCGGGCTTGAATGGGCGGAGATAGACAACTCCCGTTCGTTCCTTGCCACACTGAATCCCTACGGTAACGTATGTCCCGACAGGAGTCCGCTTGATAAGTATATACTCGGCAAAGAAAACAGTTGGTATAAAAAATATCGTTCATATATAGATGAAAAGTTGAATGTGGATGCTTTTTTTACAAGACTGTTTATAGACGTAACACAAGTAGAAAGTGAGTATGACAAGTACGACCTGATCCATCGCTTCTGGTTAATGGCATCGCTGATGCAATGTCTCGACCGTCAAGTGCCTATATGGGATATTTTTACAGAAGAGGAAATATTGGCTTGGGCAGAAATCGAGAACTATAAGTATTTTGCGCAGAAAGGTCCTGAACCGGTATCTCACGGGCGTAGTTGGGGACTTGCATCCCGCACGTTACGCCATTTGTTAGACGAATCTGCCGAAGATTTGGTTCGCAAGCGTCATGGTATCAATCTCAACTTCGGACACGATGGCGTTCTGATGGCCATCTTGACCAATCTGCAAGCCGGAACGTGGGCGCGGGAGGCTGGTAATTCCAAAGAAGCGTTGCGGAGTTGGAAGTACTGGGATATTCCGATGGGTGCGAACCTTCAGATGATCTTTTACCAATCAGAAGGCAATCCGGACGTTTTAGTTAAGTTTATGCTGAATGAAAAAGACCTCCGGTTGCCGTTGGAAGCGGTTGAAGCATCTTATTACAAATGGAATGAGGTTTATAAATTCTATATAGAACATTGCGACAAGGTGGAAAGATCACTTGCCGAAACATTGAAATTATCGTATGAAGACTTTTAATTATAATCGTGCTGAAATAAAGGCCGGAATAGTACATTTCGGCGTTGGAAACTTCCATCGTGCACATCTCGAAGCTTACACAAATTTATTACTTGAAGATCCGTCACAAAGATGCTGGGGGGTATTCGGAGCCATGATTATGCCTACGGACGGGGTCTTGTTCAACGCCCTCAAGAAAGATGACGGCATATATCAGTTGACGACATGCAGCCCTTCCGGCGAACAGGATAGTATGCTGATTGGTTCGCTTGTAGAACTGGCATGGGGGGAAATAGATAGTGAGCCTATCATCGCTAAACTAGCATCGGAGGAGATAAAAATCATCTCTCTCACCATTACCGAAGGGGGATATAAGGTTGATTTTAACCAATCGCGCAGTGTGTTCTGGTATGTAGCCGAAGGACTTAAACGCCGGATGGAGAAAGACTTACCGATTACGATTCTTTCGTGTGACAACATGCAGATGAACGGCAATGTCGCCAGATGTGCGTTTATGTCATACTTCGAAGCGAAATATCCCGAGGTGGCAGCGTGGGCGAAAAAGAAAGTGACGTTCCCGAATTCGATGGTAGATCGAATCACTCCCGTAACAAAACCGGGTAAGGTTACAGATGTGTGTTGTGAAGACTTTATACAATGGGTGATTGAAGATAATTTCATTGCAGGCCGTCCTGCATGGGAGAAGGTGGGAGTTACATTCACCCATGATGTGACCCCGTACGAAATCATGAAATTAAGTCTTCTCAATGCGTCACATACTCTTCTTTCTTATCCTGCCTATATGGAAGGATTCAGGAAGGTCGATGCTGTAATGGCAGACGAGAGGTATCGTGCAATGATAAAGCTGTTTATGAACAGGGACGTTACTCCTTATGTTCCGGTTCCCGAAGGCGTTGACCTTGAAGCGTATAAAGACCAGCTTATCGAACGATTTTCAAACAAGGCGATCAGCGATCAGGTATCACGGCTTTGCGGCGATGGCATTGCTAAGTTTGCGGTTTATGTGGTACCCATACTCAAACAGATGTTGCAGGATGGGAAGGATATTTCGATAGAGGCTTTCCTGATAGCTGTTTATTGCAAATACCTGATAGGTGCGCGCACCGAGTCCGGTGAAAATATAGCTATCTCCGAACCTCACATCACCCCGGCGGACAGGAAGTTGATTTCCGGAGGATCGCCGGCCGAGTTCTTGAAAATATCACCTTTTGTGTCATTGGGACTGGATAAATATCCTGTGTTTATGGAAAAGTATGAGCAGTTTTATGCTATGCAGGTAGCGGAAGGGTTGAAGGTCTTATTACAGTAAACAACTAAAAAATACAAGGCAATGAAGAAGTTTTTCATAACGGTTGTTCTGTCGCTTTCGTGCGTATTGTCGGTTTCAGCACAAAAACAGACGGAGGCGTCAACGCTTAACCTGATAGGTAAGCCGTTTGAATCGACTCCCAATCCGTATCATAGAGTCGATACATTGGTTTATAAAGGTTTTAACAGGACGGAGAATCGACAACTCCGTTGCTCTGCCGGTATGGCTGTGTTGTTTAAAACGAACACACGTAATATACAGATTACGACAAAGTGGGGATATGTATATTCGAGCCATTCAACCATGCCGATCTCTTATAAAGGATATGATCTTTATATCAAAAATGCAGACGGTCAATGGCAGTATGCGGCAAGCGGTTCATTGAAAGCGTATAAGGGCGAGAAAACCGAGACATTCACGCTCATTGAGAATATGGATGGTACGATGCACGAATGTATGATGTATATGCCGATGTATTCGGAGGTCATTTCTTGTAAGATAGGGATAGATGACAATGCTGTTATCGAACCGTTGAAGTCCGATTTTCGTCACAGGATAGCGGTATATGGCTCTTCGTTTACGCAGGGAGTGAGCACGGATCGATCTGGTATGAGTTATCCCATGCAATTTATGCGTAATACGGGTCTTCAAGTCGTGTCGCTCGCAACAAGCGGACGTTGCCTGATGCAACCTTACATGCTCGACGTTCTTGCGGAAGTCAAGGCTGATGCCTTTATATTCGATACTTTTTCAAATCCTGACGCAGAACTGATAAGAGAGCGCCTGATGCCGTTTATCGATCGGCTTATAGCGGCACATCCGGCTACTCCGTTGATATTTCAGCGTACTATCTATCGTGAACGACGTTCATTCGATACAGTTCTTGATGCGAAAGAACGGGCTAAGGCGGCAACCGTAGAGGAGTTGTTTGCAAAAATCCGCACGAACCCGAAATATAAAGACGTTTATCTGATTACGCCTGATGCTTCCGATGCGCATGAGACATCGGTCGACGGAACTCATCCAAGTAGTTATGGATATGCACTTTGGGCGAAGTCGATAGAGACTCCGGTAATAGAAATTTTAAGTAAATATGGTATAAAATGAGACAAGCGGTATTAGTAGAACCAAAACATATTGAATTTCGTGAAGTTGAGGCGCCTAAGGCGTCGGACCTGAAAGAACATCAGGTACTTCTGAATATTAAGAGAATTGGTATTTGTGGAAGTGAGATACATTCTTATCACGGATGTCATCCGGCAACTTTTTATCCGGTAGTTCAGGGGCATGAATATTCGGCAGTGGTAGTCGCTACGGGGACGGCGGTTACGATCTGCAAGGCGGGTGACGTTGTCACCGCACGTCCGCAACTTGCGTGTGGGAAGTGCAAGCCTTGTCAGCGGGGAGAGTATAATATTTGTGAAGAGCTAAGAGTGCAAGCCTTTCAGGCAAATGGAGCTGCGCAAGACTTTTTTGTGGTTGATGATGACAGGATTGCGGTATTGCCTGAAGGTATGTCACTTGATTATGGGGCTATGATAGAACCGGTGGCAGTAGCTGCGCATGCAACCATGCGTGGCGGGGACTTGAAAGGTAAGAATGTGGTTGTATCGGGTGCCGGAACGATCGGTAACCTCGTGGCGCAGTTCGCTAAGGCAAGAGGAGCCAAACGGGTTCTTATTACCGATGTAAGTGATTTCAGACTTGAAATCGCTCGTAAATGTGGCATAATAGATACGCTCAATGTAGCTAAGACGCCGCTCAAAGAAGGAGCGAAGAGGCTTTTCGGGGATGAAGATTTTCAAGCTGCGTTTGAGGTTGCCGGGGTTGAGTCGAGTATTCGTTCGCTTATGGAGTGTATCGAAAAAGGGAGTACCATCGTTGTAGTGGCGGTATTTGGCAAGGATCCGTCGCTTGATATGTTCTATTTGGGAGAGCACGAACTGAAGGTGAACGGAACGATGATGTATCGCCATGAAGATTATCTTACGGCTATCGATCAGGTAAGTTCGGGAGCTATCCGTCTCGAACCGCTTATTTCGAATCATTTCCCGTTCGAGCAGTATGACGAGGCATATAAATTTATAGACGAGCATAGTGCAACATCCATGAAAATAATTATTAAACTATAAAACCATGAAAATAATAGGTATAGGAGAAGTTGTTTGGGATTGCTTCCCGGAAGGTAAGAGACTTGGCGGAGCGCCTATCAATTTCTGTTTTTTTGCAAAGGAGTTGGGAGCAGAATCATATCCCGTTACGGCAATAGGTGAGGACGAACTCGGCGATGAAACGTTTACAGTGCTTAAAGAGACCGGACTTGATTTAGGATATATTTCCCGTAATATTTTGCCGACAGGTAAAGTGCTTGTGTCGTTGAATGAAGCTGGTGTACCGCAATATGACATTGTTGAGAATGTTGCTTGGGATGCTATCGAGTGTAGTCCTGCGACCATGAAACTTGTCGGCGATGCAGATGCTGTTTGTTGGGGCTCTTTGGCACAGCGAAGCGAAAAGTCACGTGCTGCAATCTTGAGGCTCATAGATGCCGTGCCGGATACCTCTTTGAAAGTGTTTGATATTAATATCAGGCAACATTTTTATTCGACAGACTTGATTGTGGAGTCCTTGCAAAAGGCAAATGTGCTCAAATTGAATGAAGACGAATTGCCATTATTGATTTCTCTTCTTTCTCTTTCGACTGATTTTGTGGAAGCTATCGCAGAACTCATTGCTCGTTTTTCGCTCAAGTATGTTATATTCACACAAGGGGCAGTATGTAGTGGCATATATGATGCAAGTGGGGAAGTGTCATCCATAAACACACCTAAAGTCGAGGTGGCCGATACTGTAGGTGCAGGCGACTCGTTTACTGCTACCTTTGTTGTGAACATACTTAGAGGGGCGTCGGTCGCTGAATCACACCGCAAAGCGGTAGATGTATCGGCATATACTTGTACACAAAGGGGGGCTATTAATCCGTTGCCGGATAGTAAAAAGTAATATTGGGTACTCCACATAAGGAAGTTTCGTACTTGGTTTGAATGATTCTTCAAACCAAGCGTGGTGGATATGCCTTGTTCTTGTTGATTGCAGTTTAATTCCGTTAGTTAACCGCAGAATTTGCGGCTTAGCATACCTCTTTTGGCCGCATTTTATAGATAACTCCAGTTAAATAGTTATTTTTGCAGAAATAACTGATGGTATGTTTATCCATGAAATAGAAAATTGGAGTTCATTCAGATAGAACATCAAAAGTTTGTCAGATGAAATAGCCTGGATAAATAGGGCTATAGTCTATCTCGTGGAGCGGTTGAGTACAATTGGATTTGAATAGTAATTTTTACGAAATAAAGGAACCCATGTTGAAAATATTAGTAACCTACGCCGTCCAAGGCGAATTTGTAGAGATTAAATGGCCGGATGTAGAACCTTATTACATTCGTACAGGTATTGGAAAAGTAAAATCAGCTTTTCATCTGGCAGAAGCAATCCGCCAGGTACAACCGGACTTAGTACTCAATATCGGAAGTGCCGGAACAGTCAACCATCAGGTAGGAGATATCTTTGTCTGCCGCAAGTTCGTAGACCGTGATATGCAAAAAATGAAAGAGTTCGGATTGGAGTGTGAGATTGATTCATCGGCTTTGCTCGAAGAAAAAGGTTATTGCACGCATTGGACGGAACATGGAATCTGTAATACGGGAGATGGCTTCCTTACCGAGTTGACTCACGTTAGCGGAGATGTTGTAGATATGGAAGCATACGCACAGGCATTTGTTTGCCGTTCAAAAGAAATACCGTTTATTTCCGTGAAATACGTGACTGATATTATTGGTCAGAACTCCGTGAAACATTGGGAAGATAAACTTGCCGATGCACGGCAGGGACTATCACACTATTTCAATGTCTTGAAAGAAAGAATATGATAAGTGACTCCTGCGGCTATCAATCCCAGGAGAATCTTTACCCATATAAAAGGTATTAGGAAGAAAATGCAATAAAGCATCGTTCCCCACATTAATACGAGAGAAATTATTTTGGCACGGAGAGGAATCGCCTTGTTTTCGCGGAAATTGCGGATATAAGGACCGAAGTGCCGATGATTGAGCAGCCAGTTATATAATCGGGGTGACCCTTTGAAATAAAGGGCGGCGGTGAGCAATAGAAAAGGGGTAGTGGGCAGTAACGGCAGAAAGATGCCGAGAATACCGAGCGCAAGGGAAATACTACCTAAAACAATATATAGAGTTTTCATGCGGCAAAGATAGTGCAAAAAAAGGGAAAAAATAACACTCTTTGCTGGATGAAAACTCTATTTTATATTACCTTTGCCGTTGCATCGAGGTGACATTAGATGCGTGTAACTATTAAAATACATACACTCATGTTTACAGTAATCAAACGCATGGAGATTTCGGCTTCTCATAAGCTGGTACTCCCGTATCGCAGTAAATGCGCCAGTTTACACGGTCACAACTGGATTATCACCGTCTATTGCCGTTCCGCGCGGCTCAACTCCGAAGGAATGGTGGTAGATTTCACCCGCATCAAAGAAGTAGTCACGGAGAAACTCGACCATCAAAATCTGAACGAAGTACTCCCATTTAATCCCACAGCGGAGAATATCGCCCGGTGGGTATGCAAACAGATTCCTCAATGCTATAAAGTAGAAGTGCAGGAATCGGAAGGAAACATTGTCATCTACGAGAAAGATCCCGGCAGCGCAGAAGGACAAGAATAGCAAACCAAACAAATTTTGATGATGAGAAAGATTAATGAAATCTTTTACAGCTTGCAGGGCGAAGGCTACCATACCGGAACTCCGGCCATCTTTGTCCGTTTTTCCGGCTGCAACCTGAAATGTGACTTTTGCGACACACAACACGAAGAAGGAAAAATGATGACCGACGATGAAATAATCGCCGAAGTGAAAAAATATCCTGCCGTCACCGTTGTCCTCACGGGCGGCGAACCTTCCTTATGGATAGACGATGAATTGATCGACCGTTTGCACCAAGCAGGCAAATATGTGACTATCGAAACCAACGGTACACGCCCCCTGCCGGCAGCTATCGACTGGGTGACCTGCTCCCCCAAACAAGGGGTGAAACTTGCCATCGACCGGATGGATGAAGTGAAAGTGGTCTATGAAGGACAAGATATAAGTATTTTTGAACTCCTTCCGGCCGAACATTTTTTCCTCCAGCCTTGTTCTTGTAATAACACTGCTTCAACAGTGGACTGTGTAATGCGACATCCCAAATGGAGACTCAGCCTGCAAACACACAAATTAATCGACATCCGTTGAACAAAATAGACGGGTGATGCGGAAGAAGCTTAAATTATTACAAAATATAGTATGAAAGTAGGTTTGTTTATTCCTTGTTATATCAATGCTATTTACCCCAATGTGGGAGTGGCATCGTATAGACTATTGAAAAGTTTGGGAGTAGACGTCGATTATCCGTTGGATCAGACTTGTTGCGGACAACCGATGGCAAATGCCGGTTTTGAAGATGAATCGATGAAATTGGCACTCCGTTTTGACGATCTGTTCCGTGAATACGATTACATCGTCGGTCCTTCCGCTAGTTGTGTGGCATTTGTGAAAGAGAATCATCCGGGCATTCTGGAGAAAGAAGGACATGTTTGTCAGAGTGCGGGAAAGATTTATGATATTTGTGAGTTCATTCACGATGTCTTGAAACCTTCCAAAATTCCTGCACACTTTCCTCATAAAGTCAGTATTCATAATAGCTGTCATGGGGTGCGCGAACTGTTGATTTCCGCTCCCACCGAACTGAACATCCCTTATTACAATAAATTGCGTGACCTGCTCAATCTGGTAGAAGGCATCGAAGTATTCGAGCCCAGCCATATTGACGAGTGTTGTGGCTTTGGCGGAATGTTTGCGGTGGAAGAACAGGCAGTCTCCGTCTGCATGGGGCGTGATAAGGTAAAAGATCACATGGCTACCGGAGCCGAGTATATTGTCGGAGCGGACAGTTCTTGCCTGATGCACATGCAAGGTGTCATCAAACGGGAGCATCTGCCTATTCAGATTATCCATATTGTAGAAATTCTAGCGTCGCAATCATGAGTACAAAACATTCAAAGGCTGCCGAAAAGTTCTTGCAGGACAGCAAGATGGCAGCATGGCATAACGAAACCCTTTGGATGGTCCGTGCCAAAAGGGACAAGATGAGCAAGGAAGTTCCCGAATGGGAAGAGTTGCGCAACAAGGCTTGCGAGTTGAAACTATACTCCAACAGCCACCTCGAAGAACTTCTGCTGGAGTTTGAGAAGAATGCTACCGCCAACGGCGCCATCGTACATTGGGCAAAAGATGCCGATGAATACTGCGCCATCGTCTACGAGATACTGAATGAGCATAACGTCCACCATTTCATCAAGAGCAAATCCATGCTCGCCGAAGAGTGTGGCTTGAATCCTTTCCTGATGGAGCGGGGCATCGATGTCGTAGAGTCCGATTTGGGCGAACGCATCCTGCAACTGATGCATCTCGAACCGAGCCACATCGTACTGCCCGCCATCCATATTAAACGGGAACAGGTAGGCGAACTATTCGAAAAGGAGATGGGCACGGAAAAGGGAAACTTTGATCCTACCTACCTGACTCATGCCGCACGTAAGAACCTGCGTCATCTCTTCCTCAATGCCGAAGCCGCCATGACAGGCGCCAACTTTGCCGTCGCTTCAACCGGTGACATTGTGGTCTGTACCAATGAAGGAAATGCCGATATGGGTACTTCCTACCCGAAACTGAACATTGCCGCTTTCGGTATGGAAAAGATCGTCCCGGATCTGGACGCATTGGGTGTGTTCACCCGATTACTCGCCCGTTCGGCCACCGGACAACCGGTGACAACATATACCTCTCATTACCGCCGTCCCCGCGAAGGCGGTGAATACCATATTATCATCGTAGACAACGGCCGGAGTGCCTTACTGTCCAAGCCCGACCATATCAAGACACTGAACTGTATTCGTTGTGGTGCGTGCATGAACACCTGTCCGGTGTACCGCCGGAGTGGAGGCTACTCTTATACGTACTTCATCCCCGGACCTATTGGCATCAACTTGGGTATGGCTCACGCTCCGGAGAAGTATTACGATAATCTTTCAGCCTGTTCTCTGTGTATGTCCTGTTCCGATGTCTGTCCGGTGAAAGTAGATTTGGCCGAGCAGATTTACAAATGGCGTCAGGATTTGGACGGACTGGGGAAAGCCAATACGGGAAAGAAGATCATGTCCGGCGGTATGAAGTTCCTGATGGAGCGTCCGGCATTGTTCAACGCAGCCTTGTGGGCAGCCCCGGTGGTAAATGGCCTGCCTCGTTTCATGAAATACAACGATTTCGACGATTGGGGAAAGGGGCGTGAACTGCCGGAATTTGCCAGCGAGTCGTTCAATGAAATGTGGAAGAAAAATAAAGTACAAGGAAAGGAGGAATCCAAATGAGCAGTAGAGAAGATATATTAGCCAGCATTCGCCAGCATACGCAGACGCGTTATGATAAACCGGATATTGCGGATATGAAACGATTGTCATATCCTGACAGGATAGAGCAGTTCTGTGCAATCAGCCGTGCGGTGGGTGGTGCGGCAGTTGTGTTGGGCGAAGGGGAAGATGTGAATGCGGTCATACGCCGGACTTATCCGGACGCTATGCGTATTGCTTCCGTATTGCCGGATATTTCCTGTGCTACGTTCAATCCCGATAATTTGGATGATCCGAAAGAGTTGGACGGCACAGATGTTGCCGTAGTGAAAGGAGAAATCGGAGTGGCCGAAAACGGAGCCATCTGGATACCGCAGACGGTGAAATATAAAGCAATCTATTTTATCTCGGAGAAGTTGGTCATTCTGCTCGATCGGAATAAAATTGTAGATACCATGTATGATGCCTACCGCGAACTGGACGGACAGGAATATCAGTTCGGAACGTTCATCTCCGGTCCGTCAAAGACTGCTGATATTGAGCAGGCTTTAGTGATGGGAGCGCATGGGGCACGGGACGTGTTAGTGATATTAACCTAATGTTTCCGTGTTGATTATTCTAAAATAAATTTGGTTTCAAAACAATGGAGTTTTATATTTGTTAGTACAAACGAAATGGAGACTCCGTTGACGCTGTAAAAACAGAGGCTCTATTGATAAGAAATAGAGCCTTTGTTTCATATAAACAGAGCTTCCGTTTGATGTAAATAGAGGCTTTGTTTGGATAAAGTCCGGCTTCCATCGGATGTAATAGAGTCTTTTGGAGAATATAGTCGAATCTCCTTTGATGTAAATAGAATATCTGTTTCTGTTTGTCCATAGTAGATAAATGAATTTGTAGGATAAGAGTAGTAAAACGTTTAATTATAAATTATATGTATGCCAATAAAGTAAAGAAAATAGCCGCCGTCCATGATCTTTCGGGAATGGGGCGCGTATCTCTGACCGTCGTCATTCCTATTCTTTCATCCATGGGTTTTCAAGTCTGTCCGCTTCCTACGGCTGTATTATCCAATCATACGCAATATCCCGGTTTCTCCTTCCTCGACCTGACGGACGAAATGCCGAAGATTATTGCCCAATGGAAGAAACTGGAGGTAGAGTTCGACGCTATCTATACCGGATACTTGGGTTCTCCGAGACAAATTCAGATTGTTTCTGATTTTATCAGGGACTTTCGTCGGCCGGACAGCCTGATCGTTGCCGATCCGGTGTTGGGAGATAACGGACGATTATACACCAACTTTGATGGAGAGATGATAAAAGAGATGCGCCACTTAATCACGAAAGCAGATGTGATTACCCCCAATCTGACGGAACTGTTTTATTTATTGGATAAACCCTATAAAGCAGATAACACGGATGAAGAACTGAAAGAATATCTTCGTCTTTTGTCCGATAAAGGTCCGCAAGTGGTTATCATCACCAGTGTTCCTGTACATGATGAGCCTCATAAAACATCTGTCTATGCTTATAACCGTCAGGGAAACCGCTACTGGAAAGTGACCTGCCCTTATCTGCCTGCACATTATCCCGGCACGGGCGATACTTTTACAAGTGTCATCACCGGCTCTTTGATGCAGGGAGACAGTCTGCCGATGGCATTGGACCGTGCCACACAGTTTATCCTGCAAGGTATTCGTGCCACTTTCGGGTATGAATATGATAACCGCGAGGGGATTCTATTGGAGAAAGTGCTTCATAATTTGGATATGCCAATACAGATGGCTAGTTACGAACTGATTTAAGATAGGCTTTGTGTTGTTATTACTATGCCAATAGGTTGGCACAACAATGCCACCTTGTTTGCATGTCTGTGCCACTGTGTTGGCACAAATGTGCCTTCTTATTGGTATTTATTAAGTTCAGAATCGTACTGTTACTCTTGCCGGGAGTTTTCCACTTGTCCACTTAGGACCTTCTTTGACAAGCCGGATGGCTTCTTTATCAGCGAATTCGCATAATCCATGAATAACAGTGATATTTTGCAGCTTTCCTTCTTCATCAACAAAGAAAGAAAGGATTACCTCCCCTTTGATATCTTTACAGTTATCATCCGTTGGACGAACGAGATTCTCTTTCAGGTATTTTTGATAGCTACGTTTACCGATGACAGGTTGCGGAGTAATCTCTTTCTTTGCCTGTTCCTTAACCGTCACAACATTTCCGGTAGTTGTTGACTTCTTATTTTTCTTAGCGCCGTATCCCACTACCACCACTTCATTGAGTGCCTGTTTGTTTTCGTTCATGGCAATGAGCATCGTCCGGCTGGTATCTACCCGGATTTCTACCGGATCATATCCGATATATTCCGCTGTCAATCGTTTCTTATCATCCTTTTTGACTAACGAAAATTCTCCATTCATATTTGTGATGGTTCCGATATTCGTTCCTTTATATGTCACACTGGCTCCGATAAGCGGTTCTCCTTTTTCGTCGGTCACTCTCCCTTTAATCATGTTCTTTTGAGGAAGGATAGTCGCTACCTTAGCCAACTTCATTTTCTTATCAGATTCAGATTCGAAAGTATCCATTGTTGCTACTACTTCTTGCAATGCGGCAGTCTCTTCCGACACTTCCTCCATCACCGGCACAGTTGCCACAGGCACACCTTGTTGTGGTTGGGAAGTCGCTTGGATTTTGGCAATCATATCTTTCTTATCCGCTTGTCTCGCAGTAATTTCGGAAACAGGAGTGGAATCTTCGGAAGCAGGAGTGGAATCTGTTTTTACCTTTGCGGTAGCCAATGCGATTTCCTTTTGTGGAGTTGCCGGAACTGTTGGAGTTGCAGGAATGGCCGGAGTGGGCGGAACTGCGGGTTCAGCCAACTTGGAGGAAACACTCTCTTTGGCAATGAACACTTCGTCCGTCATACTCTTTTTCAGGAACAGGAAATAACTGCTGATACCGAATCCGATAGCCAGACAGGCAGCGATGCTCCAAGTGATAGCACGGGTGTTCTTTTTCTTTGCCGAATGAGCTGAAACCTGCATCCGCAGTTTCTCGATCCGTTGTTCGTGATTTCCCTCCACCTGGCTGTAACCATCCATAGCATCGGCCAGGAAAGGATCCTGCATCGACTCTCGTTCCAGTCGGTGGGCCTCTTTTCCTTTGCGGAGTCCTCGTATGTAGTCCAATAGTTTCATAGGGCTTGTTTCTTAATACAAATTTTTAAGTTTCGCTTTCCGTTCTGGATATAGCTTTTCACATTGTTCAGAGTAAATCCGGTCTGTTCCACAATGTCGGCATACGACATCTCTTCGAGGAAGAAACGCGTAATACTGGTCCGTTGTTCTTCGGGCAACTTTTCGAGACAGTGATGTAATGCCTTCAGTTGTTCCTCCGAACTTTCCTCTTCACTTAATAGATGCAGAAATTCGTCAGATTCCATAATATTAACCGTATAATCTAACGGAATTTCTTTATTTTCCTTCCGTAAAAGTTGCAGGCAATGATTCTTCGCCACCCGGTAGAGCCATGGCTTGAAAACTTTTATCTCATAATTTCCCAGTTTAGGCAATAAATCTTCAAACAACTGCATGACTGCTTCCTGTGCCCGGTCTTCATCATGCAGGTATTTCAGGCAAAGTCCGTACAGTAACGGGATATATCGGTTATATAATTCACCGAAATATTCCGTATCGCCGGACTTCGTATAGTGTATCAGTAATTCCTCGTCCGATAGTTTCGATATGTTTCTTTTGAAAAACAACATCTATTCCTCTTCTTCGTCGATAACAACTTGATATTTTTCTTTCATTCTTTCAAAATCACCTGTTATCTGCTCCAATATTTCATGTGTATCCGTGCTCTTTACCAAAGCGGGCATACCATAATAGATAGATGCTTTGTATGGCAACAGGATCATCTTTCCTTTGGGTAAAGAGCGTCCCATACCGGTCATGAATACAGGAATATATTTCACTTCAGGTCGTAGTGACAGGATACGGGCAATGCCGGATTTTATTTTTCCCATCTGCTCCGGTTTCCCTCTGGTTCCTTCCGGAAAAAGAATCAGTGAATACCCGGCATCAATGGCTTCAAGCATCTTACGGATCGGATCGTGCTCCGAATCTTTTTCCCCTTTTCTTCTGATAAGAAGCGTATTGATGAAAAAGTTGCTGATAGAAGCCTGAAAGCGGGTTTTCCCGAAATAGTCTTCTGCTGCTACGGGTTTGACTTTCCACAAAAGTTCGCCGGGCAGGGAAGCCAACAGGCTTAGGGTGTCCAGGTGACTGTTATGGTTGGCAAGGATAATGAATTGCTTTTCTTTTTTAAGGAAGCGGCAATCGGTGAACTGAACCCCTACGATTAATTTCAGGAACCATTGGAAAACACCTTTATATATAATCTGCATGGCAGCAGCTTGCATGAATCTTTTTTCCATTCTCTCCGTTTAATATGCAATGTAATAAACTAAATGAAAAAATACAGGAGCAGTGTAGGCCAAAGAATCTATCCGGTCGAATACTCCTCCATGACCGGGAATACTGTTCCCCATATCTTTAATTCCTTTATCTCTCTTGATAGCGGAGATGACCACGTCTCCCGAGAAGCCGGCAATCGCAAGGAGGGCGCTTACCAGAATAACGTTGGGAGCGGAGAGGGGAGTCAGGAAACCGAGGAAGTAACCAATCGCAGTGGTACTGATGACACCGCCCAGGAAACCTTCCCACGTCTTGTTCGGACTTACTTTCGGAAGAATCTTATGCCGTCCAAGAAGTTTGCCCCAGATAAATTGCATGATATCATTGATTTCCGTAAGGAATACAAGGAACAACAGCAGGCCCCGTCCTCCGGAACTGAATCCCGGTAGTTCGGGAAGCGACAGGAGATAAGCGAGGTGGCTGATACCGAATACCGAAAGCATCAGAATCCATTGCAACAGTGCCATCGACTTGGTGATTCCGTGTGTGTCTCCCTTTAAAACCAGCCGTAAAGGCAATACGAGGAACATGACTACCGGAATGAAGATGATGAATGCTCCATACCAGGCAAGGTAAGCCAGGTAATATTGAATGGGGATAGACAGTATGCCCCAAAACAGTGCTCCGCGATCTGCCTCTCTGAATCCCAATACAGAATAAAGTTCTCTGAAAGCAATGAAAGAGAGAAAGGCAAGGAAGAAATAAGAAATGTTATAGCTGATAAATACAGCACCGATAAACATACCCGCCATGATCCACCATGAGCGCGTGCGTGCGGCGAGTTCGTTGATATTTGTTTTCGGAGATATCTTTTTTACAAGGAAAAGAATAAGGCTTGCCGTAACAAGCAATCCGATGATAAGCGAGATGACAATAATCAGTTCATCGCTTAATGTAGGGAATATTTTATCCAGTAGATTTTTCATTTTATTTCAGTGTTTGTTGTGTGTGACATGAGGTACAGGCGATGTATCAGTGTCGCGATAAGACCGATGTTGATAATGATTAGAGCGATGAAGCATACCATCCGGTCGTATCCTGAATGGATGGTGCAGGTGGCGACTACAAAGGTTAGCGTCAGTAATGCCATGCGGTGTTGTTTGGCCATCGGACCATTAAAGAAATGCTGATGTGTTTTATAGGCTCCTATCCAGCGGAAATAAGCTGTCATAACAGCAAGAAGAGCACCCAGCCACCCCAATTCGACTCCGAATCCACCTGCTACATACCCGACGGGAATGATGAATAACGCATCGGCAAAACGGTCGGGCATATCGTTATAAAGATCTCCGTTGGCACTTTTCTTTCCTCCTTCAATGGCGACCATCCCATCGAACAGGTTGCAGAGCAACCGCGACTGCATACAAACGATAAACAGAATATAGGCTACATATTTATTGAAGCCGGGATAAATGACTGTGCCAATCAGCAGGAGGCAACCTACCATAGCGAAGAATACACTCATCATGGAAATTTGATTGGGAGTGACACCCCAACGAGTTAGTTTGCGGGCAATGTTATTAGCCCAGGCCGTGTTTCGCGAGGCTATTTCCCGCCTTCCGTCGACTTCGTTTTTCATATTTGTGATATGTTTATGATTCGCAAATATACACATCATCTGATGAGTGGCAAAGGAATAAGGGAGAATTTTGAAAGGACTCTTTTTTTCTGCCGGATAAAAAAAGTTCAAGTCATTTATGGAATCAGTGTGAAATCTGCATCTCTATAGTAAAAGCGAACTATTAGTAACATTTTAAATAATGAAGTTATGAAAACAAATCAATTCAGAGCAATGATGCTCGTACTGCTGATGGCAGTTGTTTCTTTAGGTATGGTGAACGCGCAAGCTATTACCGTGTTGGGTACTGTGACGGATGCAAAGGATGGAACTCCGCTTGTTGGCTGTTCGGTACAGATAAAGGGTACTACGAAAGGTACGGTAACGAATATGAATGGCCGGTACACGATACAGGCTAAGAAGGGGGAAACGTTGTTGTTCCAGTATATCGGGTATAAGCAGGAGAGACGGGTAGTAAAATCGACCACGCTGGATGTGAAGATGAAAGCTGACGAACTGGTATTGGAAGAATGTGTGGTGGTAGGATACGGCCATGAGACAAGAGCTGCAAAAGTAATGTCTACTGCTTACAGGGCAGTATGTCCGACTCCGGGAATCATGTATGATGCTGCAAATGCGGAAGAATACGGAGAGTTTCAGGAGAACGGCTTCAAGAGTGTGTCGGATGCTCCGCTTTCTACGTTCTCTATTGATGTAGACGCCGCTTCTTATAGTAATATGCGTCGTTTTATCAATAAAGGTGAACTGCCTCCGGTTGATGCTATCCGTACAGAAGAATTAGTGAACTACTTTTCTTATGATTATCCGAAGCCGACAGGAAGTGATCCTGTGAAAATTACGATGGAATCCGGAGCCTGTCCCTGGAATACTAATCATCGTCTTGTACGTATCGGCCTGAAAGCAAAAGAAATCCCGACGGATAATCTGCCTGCATCTAATCTGGTATTCCTGATTGATGTCTCCGGTTCTATGTGGGGAGCCAACCGGTTGGATTTGGTGAAGTCATCTCTCAAATTATTGGTGAATAACTTACGTGATAAAGATAAAGTAGCGATTGTGACTTATTCAGGTAGTGCCGGTGTGAAACTGGAAGCAACTCCGGGTAGCGACAAACAGAAGATTCGCGAAGCGATAGATGAATTAACGGCGGGTGGCTCTACGGCAGGTGGTGCAGGTATCTTGTTAGCGTATAAAATAGCCAAGAAGAATCTGATCTCTAACGGCAATAACCGTATCATACTTTGTTCCGATGGTGATTTTAATGTGGGCGTTTCTTCTGCTGAAGGATTGGAACAATTGATTGAAAAAGAACGCAAGAGTGGAGTATTCCTTACTGTACTGGGGTATGGCATGGGTAATTATAAAGATAAGAAGATTCAGGTGTTGGCTGAAAAGGGAAATGGCAATCATGCTTATATAGATAACTTGCAGGAAGCCAACCGTGTTTTGGTAGGCGAATTTGGTGCTACGCTGCATACAGTGGCGAAAGACGTCAAACTGCAAGTCGAATTTAATCCTTCCCAAGTGCAGGCATATCGTCTGGTTGGTTACGAAAGTCGTCTGTTGAAAGATGAGGACTTTAATAATGACGCTAAAGATGCTGGAGATATGGGTGCGGGACATACAGTGACAGCCTTTTACGAAGTGATTCCTACAGGAGTAAAGAATGAATATGTAGGTAAAATAGACGACTTGAAATATCAGAAGAAAGAGAAAGTGTCCGTGAAGCCGACAGGCTCTAATGAACTCCTGACTGTGAAACTGCGTTATAAAGCCCCGGATAAAGATGGCAGCAAGAAACTGGAACTTCCTTTCGTAGATAATAAAGGAAATAATGTTTCTTCCGATTTCCGCTTTGCTTCTGCAGTGGCTATGTTCGGACAGTTACTTCGGGAGTCTGACTTTAAAGGAAATGCCAGTTACGACAAAGTGATTGATCTGGCCAAACAGGGACTGAATAACGATGATAAAGGATATAGAAGAGAATTCATTCGTTTGGTTGAGGCTGCTAAAGGATTGGAAAGAACAAATAAGAACTAGGAAAGCAAACAGGAGTCATTGGAAATGTACATTATATTATTATGCGTAATATTCACTGATATGAATAAACGTACAATTCCAGATAGATAATCCTAGAAAATAATAGTGACGGTATATGCTCGGGATAGTGACGCTATCACTGTTGTATACCGTCACTATCTTTGCCGGATACCGTCACTATAATTAATTTCGTCCGAAATTCCTCTGACCTAAAACGAAAAATAGCCATAAACTTATCGTTTACAGCTATTTAACTCTGCACGGGAGGAGAGGCTCGAACTCCCGACACCCGGTTTTGGAGACCGGTGCTCTACCAACTGAGCTACTCCCGTGTTTGCGGCTGCAAAGGTAGTAGAAACTTCTGAATCTCCAAACATTCGGGTAAATAAGTTTTGAATTATTTTAATTTTTCCCACTCATCGGGCTTAAAACCGACCAGAACGAAGCTGTCTGTCACTACCAATGGGCGTTTCACCAATTTACCGTTCGTTGCCAAGAGTGCTATCTGTTCTTCCTCACTCATAGCAGGCAGCTTCTCGCTTAGTTTCAGCTCTTTATATACTAATCCACTCGTGTTGAAGAATTTCTTCACCGGTAAACCGCTACGTGGAATCCATGCTTTTAATTCTTCAACTGTAGGATTTTCTTCTACAATTAATCGGTTTGTAAACTCAATGTTATTTTCTGTTAACCATTTCTTGGCTTTCTGGCATGTGCTACATGCCGGGTACTGCAAAAATAATGTTGCCATATTCATTTATAATTTAATTTATACTATATAATACTTAACACTTAATACCTAATACTTAATACTTAAACCTCACCCCAATATCTGCAAATCCTGAAACATAATCCGGTAAGCGGCTGCTTTTTTATCCAACGCCAGTGGATATGCTCTTGATGATGAAGGCATCCGGTAAAGCCGCATGGCGCGTCCTTCAAAAACGAACTCGGAGTAATCGCCTACTTTCGGCTCTTCTATTTCGAATTGCTGTCGGAGAGTGTCCGTTGCTTTTTGCCCCGTAGTGACGATGGCTTTGCATTCGGGAAGTTGTCGCAGCAATGCTGCTACATCGGTAGCCTCCACTACTTCGAGAAACTTATCCGATGCGTTATCCTGCAACCGGCGGATGGATGAAGCGGTATCAAACAGGGCAATTCCCTTTTCGTTCAAAAAGTCTATGATTTGCTCACGACAAAACGATTTTAGTGTCGAATTCAGAAAATGATTCTTATCATTAAAGAATAAGATTCCATATATACGCCACATGTCATTGTTTAGGTTTGGATAATAAAAATCCATCGACCATCTTTTTTTCTGTGGCGGGAAACTGCCCAGCATAAGCAATTTTGATTTCGCTGGGAGAAATGGTTCTAGCGGATGTGTTTCGATTTCCATGTTATCGTTCATTTTAATTTCGTACAAAAATAGTGATAATGTTTATTTCCCTCAAAATCAATGAGAAAAAATGCTAGATTTAAAATATTTAGTTATTTTTGCGGTGTGATGAACAAACAGTATCTTATTATATCATTGAAAAAAGAAATTTTAGTAAGTTGTTTCTTAATGAGCTTATTTTTCCTGGAGGGTGGGAATTGTTATGCTTCGGAGCAACAACTGTTAAGAGGGACGATAGAAACTCCTTCTGACAATTATACCGTGAGAGGGCGTGTTATTGATGTCTATGGTGAACCACTAATCGGTGCTACAATACGAGAAAAAGGGGGAGCCAATGGTACTGTGACCGATATTGATGGACGATTCTTTTTATCTGTTCCGGATAGTGCTGTCTTGCAGGTTTCTTTTGTAGGTTACAAGACTTTAGAAGTCAATGTGACAGGTCGGACTATGCTTGAAATACGCCTTCAGGAAGACGCGGTGATGCTTGATCATGTCATCGTAACAGCCTTGGGAATTGAAAAGGATGAAGCTACACTGGCTTATTCTGCACAGAAAATCAAAGGTGAGGAACTAAATCGTATAAAAGAAATAAATATGATTACTGCCTTGGCGGGAAAAGCGGCCGGTGTACAAATCAATAAGAACTCTTCCGGCATGGGCGGTTCTGCCAAAGTCAGTCTCCGGGGAATCCGTTCGGTGTCCGGTGATAATCAACCGCTGTATGTGATAGACGGAGTGCCGATGTCGAATACCTCTTCCGAGCAGGCTTATTCGGCAATTGGAGGTACGGCGAATGCCGGCAACCGTGATGGAGGTGATGGAATTTCTAACCTGAACCCGGAAGATGTGGAAAGCATCAGTATCTTGAAAGGTGCTCCAGCAGCAGCTTTATATGGTAGCATGGCTGCTAACGGGGTCATTCTTATCACTACTAAAAAAGGAAATTCTGTCGGGCAAAGGAATATTAATTTCTCTACAGGACTAACTTTCGAGAAAGCATTCAGTCTGCCTAAAATGCAGGATCGTTACGGTGTTAGTGATGTGGTAGACAGCTGGGGTGAGAAAGAGAATCTGACAGCTCATGATAACCTGAATGATTTTTTCCGTACCGGATTGACCTCAATGACTTCTGTGTCCGTCAGCTATGGAAATGAAACTCTACAAACTTATTTCTCCTATGCCAACACCACCGGAAAGGGGATTATGGATAAAAACAAGCTGAAGAAACATAATATAAACCTACGCGAAACAGCTACCATGTTCAACAAACGTCTGAAACTGGATGGTAATGTGAATGTAATGAAACAGACTGTTGAGAATAAGCCGGTATCGGGAGGCTTTTATATGAATCCGTTGGTAGGGCTTTATCGTTTTCCTCGTGGTGAGAATCTGTCTTATTATAAAGACCATTTTGAAACCTATGACGAAGAACGGAATTTGAATGTGCAAAACTGGCATACATTTACCGAAGACTTCGAACAGAATCCATATTGGATAGTGAACCGTATACAAAGTAAAGAAACGCGTACGCGCATTATTCTTTCCCTTTCGGCAAACTTTAAGATAAATGATTGGTTGACGATTCAAGCTCGTGGTAACATGGATTATTGGGCTGACAAGTTGCGTCAGAAATTCTATGCGTCTACCGCTACTGCCCTGTGTGGAGCGAACGGTCGATATATTGAAATGGATTATCAGGAAACGCAGATGTATGGTGATGTCATGGCGATGTTTAAGAAAACCTGGGGAGATTTTACACTGGATGCGGCTATTGGCGGTAGTATAAATGACCGAATCAGAAACTCGACCCGTTATGATTCCAAGAATGCTTCTTTGAAGTTTGCTAATGTTTTTAATATTGCCAATATCATCATGAACAGTTCTGCCAGTATTGACCAGAAAATAGATGAGCATCGTCAGCTTCAATCTATTTTCGGTACAGCACAGATTGGCTACAAGGAAAAATTATTTCTTGATTTGACAGCTCGTAATGACTGGGCATCAACCTTGGCTTATACTGAACATGAGAAAGCGGGATTTGCTTATCCTTCCGTTGGTCTTTCCATATTGCTTGATAAATGGGTGAAGCTGCCCGAATGGATTTCTTTTGCGAAACTGCGTGGTGCCTATAGTAAAGTGGGGAACGATATTCCTGTATTTGTCACTAATTCCGCTTCGCATATCAGTGCCGGTGGCGAGATACAGGCAAATGATGCCGCTCCTTTCAAAGATATGGAGCCGGAAATGACTCATGCCATGGAATTCGGAACGGAATGGAGATTCTTCCAACATCGGTTAGGAATCAATCTGACCTATTATCGTACCAACACTTATAATCAGTTCTTCAAACTTCCTGCTCTTGCAGGTGATAAGTTTGCTTACCGGTATGTGAATGCCGGAAATATCCAAAACCAAGGATGGGAAGTGACACTGAACGGAACTCCAATACTAACTTCTGATTTCACCTGGAAAACTTCCATCAATTTTTCTGCTAACAAGAATAAGATCGTGAAGCTGCACGACGAATTGAAAGAATTAGTCTACGGGCCTACGAGCTTTTCTTCCAGTTATGCAATGAAACTGGTGAAAGGTGGTTCTATCGGTGAAATCTACGGTAAAGCCTTTGTACGTGATGCCGCAGGAAACATTGTTTATGAAACAGAAGGAGATTACAAAGGACTTCCATTGGTGGGAGGTGACGGAAATACGGTGAAAGTAGGAAATGCCAACCCTGTCTTTATGATGGGATGGGATCACACATTCTCTTACAAAGGATTCAGCCTTTATTTCCTGCTTGACTGGCGTTACGGAGGAAAAGTCCTTTCGCAGACACAAGCGGAAATGGATCTCTATGGCGTATCGGAAATTACGGCTGATGCACGCGACAGAGGATATGTGATGCTTGAAGGTCAGCAGATCGATAATGTGAAAGGATTCTATAAAAATGTAGTGGGCGGGCGTGCCGGAGTGACAGAGTATTATATGTATGATGCCACTAATTTACGGTTGCGCGAAGTATCGTTGAGCTACAATTTCTCAAAGAAGTGGATACAAAAAACGAAGGTTCTGAAAGATGTGCAGCTTTCGTTTGTGGCCCGCAATCTATGTTTCTTATATAAGAAAGCTCCTTTTGATCCGGATTTGGTACTTTCCACCGGGAATGATAACCAAGGGATTGAAGTATTCGGAATGCCTACGACCCGTAGTTTGGGCTTTACTCTGAAATGTGAATTTTAAAGGTAGGAGAGAGAAATGAAGAGAAAATATGTATATTTATACTTGCTGGGCTTACTGCTCTTTTCTGTAGCATGTACCGGTAATTTCCGTGATTACAATACCGACTTGTCCGGAATCACGGATGATGACCTGATTATTGACGACAATGGTTATGGAATCCGTTTGGGCATTATTCAGCAGGGTATTTATTTTAATTATGATTTCGGAAAAGGGAAGAACTGGCCTTTTCAGCTGATACAGAATCTGAACGCAGATATGTTCGGTGGATATATGCATGACGGCAAACCCTTGAACGGAGGTTCGCATAATTCTGACTATAATATGCAGGACGGTTGGAACAGCGCCATGTGGACGCATATGTATTCTTATATTTTCCCGCAGATATACCAATCGGAGAATGCTACCCGGAATACACATCCTGCTTTGTTCGGGATCACGAAAATATTAAAGGTAGAAGCCATGCATCGTGTGACGGATTATTATGGTCCCATCATTTATAAGAATTTTGCGAATGCGGAAAAGCACTACCGTCCTGATAAACAAAAAGATGTTTATTATGAGTTTTTCAATGAACTCGATTCTGCCGTGGTTGCCCTCACCGGTTATATAGAGGAGAAACCGGAATTTAATGGATTTGCACGTTTTGATATTTTGTTGGATGGTAAATACCCTTCCTGGGTAAAGTTTGCCAATTCGTTGCGTTTGCGTCTAGCTATGCGTATTGCCTCTGTTGCCCCCGATAAGGCACGTGCTGAAATACAGAAAATAAAAGAAAACGATTACGGCTTCTTTGAAGCGGAAACAGGCGGAGCCGTTGTTTCTACCAAATCCGGATATACCAATCCATTGGGAGAACTTAACCGTGTGTGGAATGAAACTTACATGAGTGCGAATATGGAATCAATCTTGGTGGGATATAATGATCCCCGTCTTGGAATTTATTTCGAACGCTGTACGGATGAAACCCTGAAAGGACAATATCGTGGAATTCGTCAAGGGACATGTTTTGCTCATAGTCATTATTCCGGATTGTCGAAGCTGTTTGTCAAGCAAAGCACCGATGCGCCTCTGATGACTGCTTCGGAAGTTTGGTTTCTGCGTGCCGAAGCTGCATTGCGCGGGTGGACGGATGAAGATGAAGAAACCTGTTATCAGAACGGTGTAACTACTTCTTTCCATCAATGGGGAATCTATGGCGTAGAAAATTATCTGCAAAGTGAACAGACCGCCTCCGACTTTATAGACACGTATGATGAAGAAAATAATATAGAAGCCCGCTGTAAAGTCTCTCCCAAATGGAATCCGCTGGATGATAAGGAAACGAAACTGGAGAAGATCATTACGCAGAAGTGGATTGCTATGTTCCCGGAAGGTTGTGAAGCCTGGGCAGAACAAAGACGAACAGGGTATCCCCGTTTATTTCCCGTACGATTCAACCATAGCAGAAACGGTTCTATCGACACGGAGATTATGGTGCGCCGTCTAAACTTCCCCGGTACCTTGCAGACGGAAGACCCGGAACAATATTCCGCGCTTGTGGAAGCTTTAGGAGGAAACGATCATGGAGGTACAAGGCTTTGGTGGGACACGGGAAATAATAATCTGGAATAAAAAAAGATAAAAGTAGTGTGTTTATATGTGTAGCTTTAACTATTTTTGCATCTTCATTTAAACACATTTACTTATGAAACAGATTATCTCTGCTCTTTTCCTTTGTATGTTGCTCTCTGCCGTACCGGGATTGCAGGCGCAAAACATCCAGTTACATTATGATTTTGGACGTTCTTTGTATGATAAAGATTTGCAAGGTCGTCCGCTGTTAACTTCCACAGTAGAGAAGTTTCATCCTGATACTTGGGGAAGTACTTATTTCTTTGTCGATATGGATTATACCTCCGAAGGTGTCGCTGCCGCTTATTGGGAAATAGCCCGTGAAGTGAAATTCTGGAAAGGTCCTTTCTCTGCGCATCTTGAATATAACGGTGGATTATCCAAGGGTATGTCTTATAAAAATGCTTATCTGGCAGGAGCCACGTATACCTTTAATAATGCCTCCTTCTCCAAAGGTTTCACACTGACCGCCATGTATAAGTATATTCAAAAACATTCATCACCCAACAACTTCCAGTTGACAGGTACATGGTACATAAACTTCTGCCGTAACCTGCTCACTTTCTCCGGCTTTGCCGACTGGTGGCGCGAAGAAACGAACTACGGAAAGACTATCTTCCTCTCCGAACCACAATTTTGGGTAAACCTGAATCAAATCAAGGGAGTAAATAAAAACTTCAATCTAAGCGTTGGCTCCGAAGTCGAATTGAGCAATAACTTCGGTGGTCGCGATGGCTTTTATGTGATCCCGACGCTTGCTCTGAAATGGACGCTGAACTAAAAAAATCGAACCAAAAATCGAACCCAAAAACGGATTAAAAAGCGAGTTAAAAGAAATAGAGTAAAAAGAAGTCAGGCTAAAAGAATCCGAACTTCAGAGGAATCTCCGTTTATCCCTTTGTGGAACTTACAAAATATATAGAACAACCTATTAAATGAAAACTGATTTAATCTACGGCGTAGAAGACCGTCCCCCTTTTAAAGACGCCCTGTTTGCGGCTTTACAACATCTCTTGGCTATTTTCGTGGCAATTATCACACCGCCGCTTATCATAGCGAGTGCCTTGAAACTGGATGTAGAAAAGACAAGCTTCCTAGTTTCCATGTCCCTTTTTGCTTCGGGAGTATCTACCTTTATACAATGCCGCCGTTTGGGTCCGATAGGAGCAAAGCTGCTCTGCATCCAGGGAACCAGTTTTTCTTTTATCGGTCCTATCATCGCCACAGGAATGGTAGGCGGATTGCCGTTGATTTTCGGTTCTTGTATGGCTGCCGCACCTATCGAAATGATTGTCAGTCGCACATTCAAATATCTGCGTAATATCATCACTCCGCTGGTTTCCGGTATTGTCGTACTGCTTATCGGATTGAGCCTGATAAAAGTAGGTATCGTATCTTGCGGAGGCGGATATGCAGCTATGGATAACGGTACGTTTGCTACCTGGGAAAACCTGTCTATTGCAGCACTGGTACTTCTTAGCGTCTTATTTTTCAACCGTTGCGGGAACAAATACCTGCGCATGAGTTCCATTGTACTCGGACTTTGTCTGGGTTATGGTTTGGCATTTGTTTTGGGAAAAGTGGATATGAGTGCGTTGAATGTGGAAATGCTGATGAGCTTTAATATTCCTCAACCTTTTAAATATGGTGTTGATTTCAATGTGTCTTCTTTCATAGCCATTGGTCTGGTCTACCTGATAACTGCCATCGAAGCAACAGGTGACGTGACTGCCAACTCTATGATTTCCGGACTTCCCATTGAAGGAGATTCCTATTTGAAACGAGTTTCCGGTGGAGTAATGGCAGATGGATTCAACTCCTTCCTCGCTGGTATATTCAACTCTTTCCCCAACTCCATCTTTGCACAGAATAACGGTATTATCCAACTGACCGGAGTAGCCAGCCGCTATGTCGGTTATTATATCGCAGCAATGCTCGTTCTTTTGGGATTATTCCCTATCGTAGGTGCCGTATTCTCCTTAATGCCCGATCCTGTATTGGGTGGTGCAACCTTACTAATGTTCGGTACAGTAGCAGCGGCAGGAATCCGTATTATCTCCTCACAAGAAATAGGCCGTAAAGAAACTCTGGTATTAGCAGTCAGCCTTTCCTTAGGCCTAGGAGTAGAATTAATGCCGGACGTATTACAACAAGCCCCGGAAGCAATTCGAAGTATCTTCTCTTCAGGGATCACCACCGGAGGCCTAACTGCAATTATTGCAAATATAGTAATACGTGTAAAAGAATGATGAATAAGTATTAAGTATTAACCGACAAGTATCAATCAACAAGTTTAAGTATTAATCGACAAGTATCAAATAGCAGGTATTATCCAGCAGCTTCGGTAATACTTATTACTTAATACTTAGTACTTATTACTTATTTCTAAATTACTCATTTTATCAGTAGTGCGGAAGGGGAAATCAGGATACTCGTAAAGACTGAAGCGAGGTTCGGTTTCTCCTTTCGTATAATTCCAGATAGAAGCATAATCTTCCGGATCTTCTCCCATCTTGGCTAATTGGCGCAGATAAGCGGCCAGTGATTTATTTTCTACAATATAAATCTGTCCCATCTGGTCGATAATCGGGCTATGATGACGAGTGCCGTCATGTTCGAAGCGCAGAATCCGTTTTCCTTCTTCCGTCAGTCCCACCAATTGGAAGGTCATACTCTTACCGATAGCCGGTAAATTCAATACACTGCGATCCGTAGCAAGGAAAGGCAAATGATGTTTTCTCATGAAACGTCTTAATTGCTTGGCAACATCTTCTTTCGTCTCCTCTTCCGTTCCGACTTTCGTCTCTAATATTTTGTATAATTCCTCCGCCTGTTCCGGTGTCATCCGACCATAAATCTTTTCCTCCTGTTGTTCCTGCATCGAACGGCTGTTGGGAGCAAATACTGCATAATTCTCATTGAATCCCTTCACCGAGAAAGTATAATAACATACCACCCCCAATGAATTGAGCACCTGGCGAAGCCGTGTCGTATGTCCCCGACGCGAAGCAGCCACTGTATATACCAACTGATTCGTGATAATCCATCCGGCAGAAAGAATCTTCCGAATCGCCTCTTTAGCTTCAGGCGTAACCTCCAGCGGTGTTTGAAAATGAGTCTGGATAATAAACTGTTTCACCCCGATAGCCGAAGCCTTCTCTTTGAATTCCCGCAAAATATCCACCAGCCCGTCATTGATACGCATCGGCAAATAAGCCAACAACCGTGACCCCAGCCGTACCCGTTGCAATTCCGCATATTTCTCTCCTTCCGGTCGTTCGAGATTTGCCTTCTGCTTGCGTACCGCCATCCGATACACCGCATCCAAAATATGTTGAAGCGTCTTATTCTGACTCATCAGCGCATCGCCCCCTGTAATCAGAATATCCCGCAGCTGTGTATCCTCTTCAAAATAAGTCATCAACCGGCGCAACTTACGATCCCATGACTCCTTCGGGCGTAAAGACTCAAACTCGAAATTCAACCGTTCGCTTTGGAAATCATACATCCGCTGGCAAGAAGCACAAAGTCCCCCGCAAGCCCTTCCCATCGTGTCAGGAATGAGAATAGCCACCTCCGGATACCGGCGATGAATATTATGTCCGTCCGGCAGAAGCCATCCCGCAGCATTAGGTTTACCAACCTCTACAATATCCTCCTTTTCCCACGCACGAATATTTCCATACGTCTCCACCAACCGTGGCGAATACAGAATATAACTCCGGATAGCCTCATCATTATACCCATATCCGGTAATATTGAGTAACGACAAATAATAAGGAGTCGCAAAAAACGGCATCCCCTTCTTTCGTGCCCGATAAAGCAAATACATCGTCTCCGAAGAAAGAGAATTCCCCAAGAACCGATTCAGTTCTCCCGGACTCTTCACAGCCATCGCCAAATGAAAGCGGAAATCATTCCACCACTCACTCACCAACCTGTATTTCTCCTCATAACTCATTCCCTCCTCAAAGTGGAAACGAACCGAAGGCTTCGACTTCCTGTTCTCAATCTTCTGAATCAGCAAGTGCAACATCCGCTCTTTATTCTCATCCCGTATCTCCCGTACCTCTTCATCCAGTCCGGTTTCCCACCGGTCATTCCGACTTTTGATACGCTGCGGTGACGGCAAAGGCATAACTTCTCCCTTCAACCGTTTAAACATCTGAAAAATTTCAATAAACAAATCCGTCGGCATCTCCATATTCTCCAACGTCCCCGTCAGAAACTCATAAAGCAGCCGAATAGTCTGTACTGACATATCCTGTCCCGTAGACAGTTCATGGACATTCTGCCCATCATAATGGAGTAAGAGTCGAATTTGCTCCCTCGCCTCCTCCGCAGCTTCGTTTTCTATCCTGCAAGTCTCCAACAACCGCAGTATTCCAGTCTTGAAATCCTCAACAGTAGAGCTCTTATCCGCTATCTCCACTATCTCCGGAATCTCCTGACCATAGATTTGTTTCAACTGTGAAAAAGTAAGTGTAAGCATTTTCTTTTGTTTCATAAGCAATCTATCAATTTTTAAATTATATAATAAGCATTTTAAGTTTGAACGACCTCCCTTCCCCCCGAACTATATGTCTCAAATCCCGAACAGCATCTCATCCCCTAAGTATCCTCCATCCATAACCTACCAACATAATCATCAAAGCGCAACATAATACACAATCACACCGCATAGCACTCTACACTGCATAGCGCTCTACGCCGCATGGCCTCCCGGCCTCGTCTGCACGGCGTCAAGCGGAGGTTTCATTCCCGGCGTTAAGAAGGGCAGACTGTTTGAGCGAAGCGAGTTTCTGCCCTTTAGCCGGGGATGAGACCGGAGTAGCCGGGCAGACGCAGCCTTGATTTTTTCTTTTTGGTACTTTTTCTTTTGTATCAAGACAAAAGAAAAAAGTACATAAAGATAACAAAAAAAGCGGAAGTACAAAACCCCCGCTTTCTCTATCATATTAATCTTTACGCTTTTCTAACATTTAACGCGACTTATTTTTTCGTTTCCGTGTCGTCATCCTTCCGTTTCGGTTCCTTCTTGGCAAGTAGAACGATATTATACACATAATCCGTCATCCACTGCTCCGAGTATCCCAGACGCTCTTTGTATTGGCGGATAGCCGCAGCCGTCTTATGCACATCATCCGCTTTCCATACCATTTTGGTGCAAACATCATGTACCGTCTTCTGCGTCATGCCATACAGAGCCTTTTTAAAGATCGACGGCATACGGAACTTCCACTGCATCAGATTTCCCATCAACATCATCAGATCATTAGAAAATCCCTGATACATGAACAAATAAGATTGAATATCATTTTGAGTGCGGCAGTTACGTTTTACGGAAGCGTCGATTTCCTTGAAGAAATTCTCATTCAGTCCATAATCCTGCATTAGCATTTTGCGTGACGCAGACTTTTCGGCCAATCCCAGTTTACCGTTTTGAGTAGGCACTTTAAACAAACGTTTGAAGTTAGCTACGTCCGGCAAGAATCGGATATTGGTGATACCTAAGTTTGTGGCGATCACTGACTGGAAATACACCCGGGTCAGTGAAATGAAATCTTCTACATTGCCGACTTTCGTTTCATCGGATTTTTTCTTGAATAAACCAAATAAGCCCATTGTTATATTTACAATTTTACAATTTTACAATTTACTATTTGAGTGCGTGGAAGGTATATAATATAACTACCATCTGTCAATTTCCGTGCAAAGGTACAAAAACAGTTGGTTTTCACCAACATTCCAAGTCCTTTTCGATGTCCGGCATAGACTCTTTCTTAAAAACAGGACTTTGGATACCGGCTTTCTTTTGTGCCCGGTAATCATTTAACAGGCGGATCGCATATTTTCCAAGGAAGAGGATAGCGATCAGATTGCAGATAGCCATTAATGCCATAGTGACATCTGCCAGGCTCCATACCATATCCAATGTGGCAAGTGAACCGAAGAGTACCATACCGCCCACTAATATCCTGTAACCATGAAGCACCCACTTCCGGTGAGTGATAAAGCGGATATTGGCCTCCCCGTAATAATAATTTCCCAGAATACTGCTGAAAGCGAAAAAGAAAAGAGCCACAGCAACGAAGACGCTGCCCGAAGAACCGATCTCGTTCGTCAATGCCTGTTGAGTCAACTGCACCCCATTGGTCGATCCATCCAGCGGAGCACCACTAAACAGAATGATAAAAGCCGTACAAGTACAAATCAATAATGTATCCGTAAATACTGCCAAAGTCTGTATCAATCCTTGTTTCGCGGGATGACTGACATGAGCCGTGGCAGCCGCATTCGGAGCCGATCCCATACCGGCCTCATTGCTGAAGAGTCCTCTCTTGATACCTTGCATCAATGCCATGCCGACTCCTCCTGCCAGTGCCTGTTCCCAACCGAAAGCATGACTGACAATTAGCGCGATGACGCCCGGTAAATGAGTGATATTGAGTATAACAATCACCAGCGCCAACCCCACATATCCCAATGCCATAACCGGCACGATAATGCTGCTGACACGGGCAATGCGTTGAATACCTCCGAAGATGATAACCAACGTCAGCAATGTCAGTACCCCTCCCAATAGAATATGATTGAACCCGAAAGCATGCTCCGCAGCAGCACAGATGGTATTGCTCTGTACAGAATTGAAAGCAAAACCGAAAGTGATGCTTATTAATATGGCAAAAAGCATTCCCATCCACGGTTGTTTCAATCCCTTCTTCATATAATAGGCAGGACCTCCGATGAATGAATCCTTTCCGCGTATTTTGTATAATTGCCCTAAGGTAGACTCGATGAAAGCACTCGAAGCCCCTAACAGTGCGATGACCCACATCCAGAAAATAGCTCCGGGACCGCCGATAGCGATGGCGGTAGCCACTCCCGCAAGATTTCCCGTACCCACACGGCTGGCGATAGAGATAGCGAATGCCTGAAAAGAAGATACATGTTTCTCTCCCTGCTTCCCTTTGCCCGCAGATTCGCTTAACAGTACGATCATTTCGCGAATCATGCGGAATTGTACGAAGCGTGTCCGTATGCTGAACCAGATAGCACATCCCAATAACATGATAATCAGAATATAGGTCCAGAGTATGTCGTTAATCTCGTTGATAAAGGTCATAGTTAAGTATTAAGTATTGTTTGTGGTTATTCGTTTTTTATTCGGAAGTAGAATTTATGATTTTCGAATACGGGTTCCACAATATCATAACGAACAAATTTGGCGAGCAGATGTTCAGCGGCACGTCGTGAAAGTCCGGTTTGGCGACAGTAGCGGTTGAGTGAAAGTAAAGTGCCATGCTCCAGTTGTTCGAGCAGGAGCTGTTCACGTTCGGTGTAACGGATCAGTTCGCCACGGGGGCTGTCGCTCTGTTGCCATACACGGAGGTGTATAGGTGTTGCCAGAATATTTTCATCCTTGATGCGGAGATAGGCTAGAGGTTTCCCGGTTTCGTCTTTGGCGTAAACAGGTTTGTGGGGAGTTTCTTCGATGGTCGCTACCAACACTTGTCGTCCCTCCACTATATATGTTTGCAATGTGTATTCCACTTCCGGCACGCAATAAAGTTGTGCGGCGGCTTCAATCATATATTTTTCTTCTTCGGAGCGTACTCCCGCGATTTTTCCATTGTCTTTTACGCCAATAAGTAATCTTCCTCCGTCCGTGTTGGCAAAAGCCGAGAGTGTTTTGGCAATTTTGCGTGCGTCGGAAATTTCGAATTTAAAGTCCTGTTGCTGGTGCTCCCCTTCAGCAATCAATGCATGTATATAATCGGTATCTGTAAGCAGTTTCATGGCTACAAAGGTAGGTAAAAATGGTGAAAAGCCCCTTTTTTAGATATTTTTCGAAGAATATTTCAAAAAAAATATTGATTTTATGCTTTTATTTCGGGAAACAGTGTATTTTTGCGGCACATTATTAACGAAAAAAATAAAAGGATTATGAAAGAATTGGTAGAAAAGGTAGCAGCTCTTTATGCTGACTTCTCAAAAGATGCTAACGCACAGATCGAAAACGGTAACAAAGCAGCAGGAACTCGCGCTCGTAAAGCTTCTTTGGAAATCGAAAAAGCAATGAAAGAATTCCGTAAAGCATCTTTGGAAGCTTCTAAGAAATAATTTAGAAGACTACTAAGATATCAAAAGAGGCTGTCTAAACTTGTTAGACAGCCTCTTTTATTATAATACATGAAAATATATACGAACTTTAAACTTCTTCGCACACCACCATTTTCATCCCTTGATAAACGACTATAATTTTGTGCAGCGTCGTTGTTCCGATTGCTTTTTGCACCGTTTCACTGGCGGCATAGCGGTTGGCTTGTGTGATAGCCTCTTGCCGGAGTTGCTCTACCTTTTCGTCACTATCCTTTCCTTTGGCATACTTCAGTTCGATAATGTAGGAATGGAGCATGTCTTTGTATATATCCAGTAAGGGAAACATGAAGATGTCGGCATATCCTTCCTGATTCTCCTGTTCGGAGATAGGGCGATAGAAACGGTTCTGTGCGGTCATTGCCAGTGTAAATCCATGTACGTATGCTTCGCCTTTTTGCTTGTCGCGCTGGGAAGAATATCGGTGCAGACATTCGGCGATATAGTCGAAGTAGGCTTTCCAGTCGCCGTCATAAGCCATTGCTGATGCCAGTTCTCCCTTTTCCCAGTTGTCAAAGCGGAGATTTGCTTCGTTGTAAGTATCTAGTAAGTAACTGTACAGTTGCTCACGTACTACTTGATTAGGAATGGTTAATAATGTCTTGCCTCGTTTGGTGCCGCTGATAGTCAACATTCCGAAATAGAATAATAGGCTGATAAAGTTATCCGGTTCTGCAATTGTTTCGGCAGGGAAGCCAGTTTTCAATTCACCGGTGATGTATCCTTGTTGCACCAATGTTTGGATGGTCGAGGCGTCATGAGCAAATTCTTTATCCTTGCGGATCAACATTCGTAGTTTGTTGTAATCCACGCGGATGTTTTCTTCTACCATATTACGTGGCATATAGCCTCCATTCCGGATGTAATTATCCACAAAGTAGAGTACCATATTGGAGTTGTACATTGTAGTACCGCCATAACTTTTCTCTGAGAAACAGTAGTTGTCATACCAAGGTTTCATAGCTTCTATCAGCTCGTCGGTAGAGTGGTGAAACTGGCAGGTAGTGGCATAATAATCCAGCATTGCGCGTACCTCTTCTTCGTTGAATCCGGTCATTTCATTAAATTCCGGAGAGAGCGAATAATTGGTGCCGATATTGAATCCGCTGGTGAGATCGTCCATCGTGACGGGGCTGACACCTGTTACGAAGCAACGTTTGATAGTGGAGTCCGTGCCTGCTTTCACCGTATCGAAGAAGCTGCGCAGATAACCGGTTCCGTGTGTCTCGCTCTTGTAATCTTCCAGACAGGCAGGCTCTGATAAGATTTTATTTGTAAAGTGGTCGTATTCATCAATGAACAGATAAATCTGTTGATTGGTCTTCACACATTCTTTATATAGATAATCCAGTTGCTCTACGGCTCCCTTTTTCTTATTCATTTCTTCCTTTATCCCTTCGGGAAGATATTGCGCGTAGACATCGCAGAAAAAGTTGAATTCTGTGTTGCAATGTGCGTCCAATGATTGCCGGTAACTATTTAATTCGGCATTAACTACGGCAAAGTTTAGATAAATGATGAGATATGAATTTCGTTCGGGAGTGGGATGCTTTCCTATGTACAGGTCGCCATACCATTTCTCAAACTTGTCCGCTTCTAATATGTTATAATAATGTCGGAGCATGGAGATCGTTAAGCTCTTTCCGAACCTTCGCGGACGAATGTAAAAGAAATACTTGTTCGCGTTCTCTATGAGAGGGATATAATGTGTCTTGTCCACGTAATAACAGTCGTCTTCGCGGACATCGATAAAGTTCATCATTCCGTACGGAATACGTTTGCGCTTTACTGGTTGGTTCATAACTCTTTCATTTTCTCACAAAAGTAACAATAAAAAATGAATATTGATGGATGGCAGTTATATAAATGATAGAATATCTTTAGTAGTCTCAATGCCATTATTGCTTATAGTGGGAAAGCGGATTTGCTCTTCTTTAGTGTGGAAACCCGTAATATTGAAAAGTGGATAGCTGAAGAAAAATAGATAATACAAAAAAAGCGGCTCGTTGCAATGAGTCGCCTTTTATTATAGTACATTAAAATATATACGAACTTTAAACTTCTTCGCACACCACCATTTTCATCCCTTGATAAACGACTATAATTTTGTGCAGCGTCGTTGTTCCGATTGCTTTTTGCACCGTTTCACTGGCGGCATAGCGGTTGGCTTGTGTGATAGCCTCTTGCCGGAGTTGCTCTACCTTTTCGTCACTATCCTTTCCTTTGGCATACTTCAGTTCGATAATGTAGGAATGGAGCATGTCTTTGTATATATCCAGTAAGGGAAACATGAAGATGTCGGCATATCCTTCCTGATTCTCCTGTTCGGAGATAGGGCGATAGAAACGGTTCTGTGCGGTCATTGCCAGTGTAAATCCATGTACGTATGCTTCGCCTTTTTGCTTGTCGCGCTGGGAAGAATATCGGTGCAGACATTCGGCAATATAGTCGAAGTAGGCTTTCCAGTCGCCACGATAAGCCATAGCGGATGCCAGTTTTCCTTTTTCCCAGTTGTCAAAGCGGAGGTCCGCTTCGTTGTAGGTATCTAATAAGTAACTGTACAATTGTTCACGTACTACTTGATTGGGAATAGTCAACTTCGTTTCTCCTTCTAAAGTACCGCTGATAGTCAACATTCCGAAATAGAATAATAGGCTGGTAAAGTTATCCGGTTCTGCAACTGTTTCGGCTGGAAAACCTGTTTTTAATTCACCGGTGACATATCCTTGTTGTACCAATGTCTGGATAGTCGAGGCGTCATGAGCAAATTCTTTGTCCTTGCGGATCAACATTCGTAGTTTGTTGTAATCCACGCGGATGTTTTCTTCTACCATATTACGTGGCATATAGCCTCCATTCCGGATGTAATTATCCACAAAGTAGAGTACCATATTGGAGTTGTACATTGTAGTACCGCCATAACTTTTCTCTGAGAAACAGTAGTTGTCATACCAAGGTTTCATAGCTTCTATCAGCTCGTCGGTAGAGTGGTGAAACTGGCAGGTAGTGGCATAATAATCCAGCATTGCGCGTACCTCTTCTTCGTTGAATCCGGTCATTTCATTAAATTCCGGAGAGAGCGAATAATTGGTGCCGATATTGAATCCGCTGGTGAGATCGTCCATCGTGACGGGGCTGACACCTGTTACGAAGCAACGTTTGATAGTGGAGTCCGTGCCTGCTTTCACCGTATCGAAGAAGCTGCGCAGATAACCGGTTCCGTGTGTCTCGCTCTTGTAATCTTCCAGACAGGCAGGCTCTGATAAGATTTTATTTGTAAAGTGGTCGTATTCATCAATGAACAGATAAATCTGTTGATTGGTCTTCACACATTCTTTATATAGATAATCCAGTTGCTCTACGGCTCCCTTTTTCTTATTCATTTCTTCCTTTATCCCTTCGGGAAGATATTGCGCGTAGACATCGCAGAAAAAGTTGAATTCTGTGTTGCAATGTGCGTCCAATGATTGCCGGTAACTATTTAATTCGGCATTAACTACGGCAAAGTTTAGATAAATGATGAGATATGAATTTCGTTCGGGAGTGGGATGCTTTCCTATGTACAGGTCGCCATACCATTTCTCAAACTTGTCCGCTTCTAATATGTTATAATAATGTCGGAGCATGGAGATCGTTAAGCTCTTTCCGAACCTTCGCGGACGAATGTAAAAGAAATACTTGTTCGCGTTCTCTATGAGAGGGATATAATGTGTCTTGTCCACGTAATAACAGTCGTCTTCGCGGACATCGATAAAGTTCATCATTCCGTACGGAATACGTTTGCGCTTTACTGGTTGGTTCATAACTCTTTCATTTTCTCACAAAAGTAACAATAAAAAATGAATATTGATGGATGGCAGTTATATAAATGATAGAATATCTTTGGAACTATCCGGGTGGTAATAGTGAGAATACTTGTATCTTTATTGTCGAATAAATTAATAAATTGAGAAATGTTGAAAGTAGTAACATTTATGAAGCAGGTAGCCATGGGGCTACAGATGGAGGGAAACTTCGGTACTGCGCATGTTTATCGTAGCAGTCTGAATGCCATCATTGCTTATTGTGGGGAAGAAGATTTGCTTTTTAGTGAAGTAACTTCGGAGTGGCTGAAGGGATTCGAAGTTTACCTTCGCAGTCGTGGTTGTAGCTGGAACACCGTTTCCACTTATCTGCGTACGTTTCGTGCGG
>ERZ1036441.71-NODE-71-length-96886-cov-104.063089_pt1 | contig 96886 bp, 80 predicted proteins | sample MGYA00514225_ERZ1036441 | MGnify/ENA primary metagenome ERZ1036441 (study PRJEB33795, sample SAMN09464925) | human gut metagenome | host: Homo sapiens | place: USA: Stanford, California | collected 2016-08 | study: EMG produced TPA metagenomics assembly of the... | reverse complement strand
CGGTAGTATTGTCGAACACGTGCCGAATGGTGTATTCTTAGTTTAGTAGGAGAGATTTCTCTCTCCTACGTAACTGGTTAAGCAGCACTCTCTGCATCAGGCTGATACTTGGCAATAGTCTCTGATATGAACACTTCATCTTGCAAAGATAAGGTGCGCATTGACAACTCATACGGGAAATATTCGTAACGGTCATGCTCATTAACACGTTCTTCACGTGCCATTTTAGAGGCATAAGGATTAACGAACACTTCACCTTGCGCAAGCACGTGTCCAAGCACACTAATGCGTGCCTTCTTGAACAACACTAACAACACTGGCAAAGGTGCAGTCATCACGGCATTTGCGAGCATTGGCTCGCCCTGTCCTTTGAGAATCGCATTAAGTTGAATACGAGTGGTAAAGATATTACGAGTTACAGACTCGACATAATCACCACTTGCAGCATCTTTCACAAACTGTGGAAGATTGCGATTAACCACAATGGTTAATGCACCTGCATAACGACTACTATTATCAATGATATTAGTAATCATCAAGCTATCGTGATTCTCGAAATCAGGACGGTCAAGCAACAGACGAGTAATATCGTCTGCGTCCTTTCCGTGATACTCGGACAAATCAACGATACGTGCATCATTGTTAGCATCATTACTAGCATCATTGTTAGCATCATTACTAGCGTTAGCTTTAGCTTCTTCGGCAGCTTTCTTAGCAGCTTCTTCGGCAGCTTTTCTAGCTGCATCATTAACTCTTGTTCCCATAATACAAATAAATTAAATGTTATAAATCGGTTAGCAACTGTTCAACCAATGTGCATCCTAACCACACACACAATGGCAATATGTTTATAGTCATTTGGTTTGATAGTAACTGCAATATGTTTATAGTCATTTGGTTTGACTAGTCCAATAGTTGTTTTACTATATCATTTATATCTAGTATCAATGCTAGTACGACCAATAGTATTAAGAAACTATTCACATGATTATCATACAATTTAATCTAACTTAGATGTATGAATACTGGTACACCTGGCATACTTAATGCCAAGTGTACCACTTTAATCTTATCACGAGTACTCATACGTATCTACTATAATAACGTGAACAAAACTGTTCATAAGTCTCGCCTGCACGACCATGCGCTCTCCAATCACGCTTCTGTTTATTAACAACAGAGCGATAAGTCGCAGTAGTCATAACAACTACAACCAATAACGATATCAAGAATATCATTGCTCTTTAATAACAGGTTTATTACTATTAATATTACCATTCTCTTCATCGAACAACTCTTTTAGTGCATTGTAGCACTCCTTCTCAATCTTATATGTCTTACCACTGTTACAGGTAATAGCAACATAAGCACATATGCTATCACTATCAGGTACAACAACAGTTGTGTTACTACCAATAATGGTAGTATTTGCATCATTAAAAATCTTCATAATCTTTATAATTTTAGTAATTAATAATCAATAGCAATATGTTTAAAGTCATTTGGTCTTGACGGGGGTATTGGAATTGGTTTGAGAGTAGGGGGCTTGTGTGGTAGGAGGTTCACCTTGATAAAAATATATTCATAAAAAATATATTTCTCCGGGGAGCAGTATCTACAATATAAGTCCTAAGCTCGCTGCAAATAGACTATACAACACTAATACTTCTAAGTTTACTATCTCTAAATCTCTTAGTATTGTTCCTAAGCCCTTTAAGTCTCTTATTGTATATTGTTGTTAGTAGTCTAATTCTTCTTACAGAAGAACTATCCTATTTTATTAATACCTATGATTCCTATAAGTCTTACTATTTTCTTTAAGTCCTCGATTAGACTTATCTATATTATATAGTATCAATTGTATTATTGGGTATTATTGGGTTTTATTGTGTAAGTCCTTTCTCCTATTCTATCGAATAGTTCGAAGATTGAGTAACAGAGTTATAAAAATAGAATGGTAAGAATTAGTTGATATTTTAGCTTAGTATTAGGATTGCTAGGTTGTATATAATTGTGAACTAGTGTGAATGAAAGTGAAATTATACGGAGAATACAATTCTAAAGGTTTTTTAACGAGTTAGATATTGATGATATAGATATTATTCGTATACTTGTGCTATTAATGACTGACGGTTATATTACAGTCAGTAATGTTAGTCAACTTAATTAATAGTATTAATAATCTAATTAAAGTAATTATGCTACACTTAGAGAACAAAACTAAAGGAGAGACTTTCCTAGTTCCTCAACACATGGCAGAAATTGATTTCCAATATGTTTCTGAAAGAGTTAAGAATATTACTCCTTTCAAGCATTTTGGTATTGTTGCTATTATTCAGACTGCTAAACTTCGTGAAATTATTAATCCTGACTTAAAAGGTACTGGTAATACTAAGTTCATATTAGTTAAAGCTAATTATAGTGATGATGTTAAAGAAGGCGATAGAGCTTTGCTTAATCGTTTCTTATATGTCGCTCCTTCTGACGTATTTATGGGTATAGATTGTAATCCTCGTAGCAATGAACTTACTCCTTACAATCTTTCTGAATTTATTCGTAGTGACCAAGACTTAAATATAAGTATTGCTCGTGGTGAGATATTCCGTAAGGTTAGTACTGGTTCTGTTATTAGTTTGCTTGGTAATGAGGTAAGCCCTGCAACTGTTGAAAAGAAAGGTGATAATGGTAAATTGATTACTACTATTGCTGAAACAGTTGTTTGTGTTGGTTATAAGATTGTTCGTCTTTCTGATATTCAAGGACAGAATACTGTTGAAGGTCTTATTCCTAATGGTAAACCTCAAAAGTTTATTGTTGCTACAAACTTATTACAAGTATAATAGATGCCGTCTATTGATTTAAAAGAGAAGAGAGAATTGATGCTTAATAGAGCTGATATTATTGCTCTATTAGGTGTCACTCCCGAAGATGCTCTTATCATTAATGATATTGTTGATGATATTGAAAGCCAAGTAGTCAATAGAATTAAGACTATGGGGAGAGTTACAATTCCTCGTATCGGTTCGTTCTTTCCGAATGAAGGCAAACTCGATGCAATGGAGCATCATGCTTTAATGAAAGAGAAAAGGAAAGAGCTTACTCCCGAAGAATACAAAGAGTTTAGAAGAGGCCTTATATTGTCTAGGGTTGTTCAACGTCGTAGATTTAAAAGTCGAACTACTATAATATCTCGTACAATTAGACTTAATAAAGTTCTAGCTGGACGAAAACTTAGACAGTTTGGTAGAGATGAACGTGGTTATAAACTATATATGTATTTCTTTAGTAAGATGAAACCAGTTAATGATTCTGATTACTATATTAATCTGTTAAATAGAGAAGGTTATGATTGCGAAGATTTCCCCATTGGATTTAAGTGGTATGATTAGTGTTAATGAGCAAGGTTATCCCTATGCTCCTAACGTTTATCAGATACAGGATAAAGATGTAAGAGAGTTATATCTTCGTGATAATAGCGAGGATAAACTTCGGTATATTAAAGAAGCCGGAGTTATCTTTTATGTAGCCGACCCTAAATCTCCACCTAATCAAATGGGATATAGTCGTTCTGAAGCATTAGCTTCTGCAAAGACTAATTATGGTCTTCCTGCTGATTGGAATCCTGATGCTCTTATTCTTCGTCTTATTGATAGATATCATGAAGATAAAATGGGTGTTGCAGGAGAAGCTCTTGAAAGTATTCTTAGAGCTGTTCATAATAGTTCTCGTGCAGCAAATATTATTAGTGAGCAACTTACTAATAAGTTAAACTCTGGTTTACAAGCCGAAGATGCTTTACCAGTTATTGATTTAGTGACAAAACTAAATGGTATTATTAATATCATTCCTAATCAAATTAAAGCTTTAGGTGAAGCCAAACAAGCTGCTGCTCTTGAAATAGAGCAAAAGAAAGCTAGAGGTGGTAAAGTTGTTACTATGTCTATGTCTGCAAAAGATGCTAGTGATTTGGAAACTCAAGTAGAAGCTCAAAAGAGAGAGCTAGGATTAGTAAGTGATACAATTGTTAACGCTCCTTTACGGGGGAAATACGAGAGTACAAAATGATACCTGTAAAATCTGAATATAAACAAACAAAGTTATACTTTGATGAACCTACTCATAAGTATACTGATAATTGTGGTAATTCTTATATTAGTGCTACTACAATTATTCATTCTTATGTTCCTAAGTTTGATTCTAATTATTGGGCTAAATATAAAGCTAAAGAAGAAAATACTTCTATTAAAGATATAAAGAATCAATGGGATAAGATAAGAGACAAGGCTTGTGATATGGGTAATGTTTATCATAATAGCTTTGAAGAAGGTATTCGTCAAAATAGTAAGTTCTTTAATGCTATTAAATATCTTAATAAGCAAGAGAGTAAACAAATGGTTACTGTTGCTGATTTAGATGTTGTTGATAGTCATACTAAACTTCTTGATGTTGATGCTTTTATTGACCATACCGAAAACAAATACCCAGAAATATATAAAGTATTTAAGTTCTATACTGAAAGAGATTATAAGATTTATTCAGAGATAGGAGCTTTTCTTCCGAAGTATTTAGTTAGTGGTACTATTGATATATTGCCTATAAGAGAGGACGGATTCGTTATACTAGATTGGAAAACTAATCGTACTGGTCTTAGATTTCAGGCAGGTTATTATAAGAAAGATAAGAGTGTTAGACCTGTTCAAGAAACAGATGAATGGGTACATAAACCTGAAGATGTTCTTCTTCCACCTTTTGGTGGTCTTCCTAATTGTAATGGAACTACATATAGTTTACAATTAAACTTATATGCTAAAATGGTTCATCTTATTACTGGTTTACCATGTAAAGGTTTAGCTCTTTGTCATATTGAAGTTCCATTTATACTTAACCAATATGGTAGACCTCAAAGATTTAAAGACGGTTTTCATATTGATGAAAGTAAAACAGAAACAGCTAAGTGGTATAAAATATCTAGGCTAGAACCTGAAATAGATACTATGCTTAATATTCGTTATCAAACTGTTAATGGAAGTCAGAAACAACAAATGAATTTATTTGTGTAATAATTAAAGTTATGAATAAATATAATATTAAGTTAATAGATAAATGTCGAACAGTTGATTGGCGAAAGACATTAGAAAGTAGAGGATATGTTTATTTCTCTACTGGAAAGTATAATCTTAATCTTATTGGAGTTCGTGCTAAAGAACGTGATAATAATAATGAGTTTAATGATGCTTTTATAATTGATTATTGGACAGATAATAGTAGAAGATATACTCCTATTTATCCTTGTACTACTGACCCAGGATTTAAAAGTCTTGAAAAACCTGTTAATTTTAAAGGTTGTGCAATTCTAGTTCCTGGTCAATATCGTGGTTGTTTTAAAAAAGGTTATCATAAAGGACAGTATGCTGCTCTAGTTCAACATAAACCTGTTAAAGTGTTCCGTGATGCTAACAAGGATTTTTATATGGACTGTGATGAATCTTCTATCGAGGAAGGTATGTTTGGTATTAATATTCATAAGGCAGGTGAAGCTAGTGTTGTTGTTGACGGTTGGTCGGCAGGTTGTCAAGTTCTAGCAAGAGGCACTGATTTTAGAGAACTTATGAATATAGTTGAATTATCCATTCCTATTTGGGGAAGTATATTTACTTATACACTATTAGAAGAAAAAGATTTGATAATATGAAACTAAAGAGCATTGGAATAGGACTATTAGTAGTAGTAGTTATACTATTTATTGGAATTAGAGTATTCACCCATTTTGTTTCAAATAAGGAATATGTAGAAGTCCCACTTATCGTTCCTGATACTATATATCAGGAAATAGAAACAAAGAGAGATAGTTTACAACTAGTAATAGATTCTATTCTCAATGCTCTTAATAATACTAATCAGTATGAGAAAGAATTTGATAAAGCAATTAGTGATACTGATAGTATTGCTATTCTCGAACGCTTCATATATCTTGTGTCAAAACCAGTCAGAGTTAAGAATCAAGAGACTAGAGACGAAGGTAGATAGTTTACAGCAATCACACTCCTTTATGGGGGATAGCGGAGCGAAGCGGAGCTTAGATAAAGAAGTATTAAGAATGGCCAATGCTAAGTTAATACTTTCAGAAGAGTACAAAAACCAATACGAATCCTACAAGAAGTTATATGAATTAAAAGTTCAAGATAACTACTTGCAGGATTCTGTTATATCTAAGCAACGTGAAGAAATAAGAAGGATAACGTTAATAGGTAATGAAGCTGTTACCAGTCTTAATAAGGAGTATAAGAAGTCTAAGAGATATAAAAAACAACGCAATGGATTTATAGCTAGTACAAGTGTGCTAGCTATTCTTGTTGTCGTATTATTAAAATAATTATATAGATTATGCAATTGTCTGAATATCCATTTTTCATGTATTACATGGAAGAAGATAAAGGAAAGAAGTATAAACATGCTAGTGACTTTGGATATAAAGACCCATTTGACCATTTCTTAATAGGAGAAAGTGGAGGATTCTTAATGAACATTGACCCAAATAAGAGATTTGTTAATACAGAGCTTCTTCGTCCTGCTGCTATTGCTTATGAGAAAGATGGGGTTTATACTAAGTTTGCAGTAGATAGTATGCCTTATACTAACTTTCGTAAACAAGAAACTCTTCGTAGACTTGTAGGTTTTAAAGCTCCATGTCTTATGGATACTAGAACTGGTGAGATAGAAGAGGTTTATATTACTGGTGAACATTATAACTTTATCAATTATGGGCGTATTCTTAAACTAGATACTAAAACACTTCGTGTTGAAGAAGGTAAAGTTACTGGACGTAAGATAAGAGGATTTCCACGATTCATAGATTGTCAATGGTGGTACTTCTTGATTAAACAGTTCTGTCGAGATAATGGTTTATTCCTTATAAATGATAAAACTCGTCGTGGTGGATTTAGTTATATGGAAGCTATTGGTTCTGCAAACTTTATTAATCTTACTCCTAATCGTGCTGTTATTCATGCAGCTAGTGATAACAAGTTCTTAGTTCAGTCAGGTGGTTTATCAGACTTTATGAAGAAACAGATTATTTTCTATGAATCTAATACACCATTTGTAAGAGGTATAGCTAAGATTGATGCTAGTGATTTTATCTTAGGTTATAAAGACCCTAGTACAGCCATTATTGATGATAACAGTTGGAATAGTGCTTGTATATCTGTATCTACTAAGAATAATCCTTCTGCCGCTGTTGGTAAAGATGCCGGAGAAATTAAGTGTGAGGAAATGTCAGAGTTTGAAAACTTTGATGATTTTATGGATGTTACTGAACCTACACTAAAGACAGGTTCTGTTACTACTGGTTTTCTTAATGCTTGGGGTACTGCTGGTAAAGCTAATGCTGGTTGGGTTACATTTGAACAGAACTTCTATGACCCTAGAGGTAGAAACTTTATGGCATTTGAAAATGTATGGGATAAAGATAGTAGATCGGAAGTATGTGGTTATTTTAAACCTTATTGTTGGGGACTTGAAGGTTATAAGATTGGCGATGATAATCAGATTGCTACTCTTACATCTCTTGATGATGACGGTAATTCTGATATAGCTTTAGGTTTTCAGATAGCCGAAGAAGAACGTGCTATTGAAAAAGCTAAAAGTAAATCATTTGCTAAGTTTATTAGTTATTGTGGACAATATGCTAATATGCCTAGTGAATCATTTAGTTCTGTAAGTGAGAATATATTTAGTAGTGAGATACTAGATGAATGGGAACAAGAGCTAAAGATGTCTAATAAGTATAACTTCTATATAGACGGTAAGTTTGTAGAATATGATTCTGATAACTTTGAGTTTATTCCTAATGAACGTATTGCTGCAACTGGCGGTGTATATAGAAAAGACTTCTTTGATTATATTAAGAATGTTCCTCGTCATTCTAATGAAGACCCCGAAGGTTGTATTCGTAAATGGTTTAATCCTATTAAAGTTGAATATATAGATAAGAAAACTGGTCAGTTAACTAAAGGTACTCCTCCAGGGATATATAGTATTAGTTATGACCCTGTTGGTATTGATAAAGATAAGAAAGAGCTTACTAACAAACATTCTCATAATAGTATTAAAGTATGGATGAATCCCTGTATATATAATGGTTATCGTCCTAGACTATGTGCTGTGTATTATGGTCGTCCTGATGAACTAGAAAAAGCAGACAGAATATGTTATTACTTTGCAGTTACTTATAATTGTCTTGGTACAACTAATGTTGAAATCAATCGTGGTGAAACAGTAAGTAATTTTAAGAAGTGGAAAGCTGTTAAGTATCTAGGTTATCATCCTGTTCATCTTTGGGACACTAATATTAATAGTAAGAAGGTTAATACTATTGGTTATGATATTAGTAGTGAAACAGTGAAACTTGACGGTCTGCGTATGTTGAAGGAAATGTTGTATTCCCCCATAGGGAAGTTTGAAGACGGACGTGACATGCTTGTTCTTCATACTATATATGATTATCAGTCGGTACTAGAGTTAAAGAAATGGTCTAATACTGGTAACTTTGACCGTGTATCAGAAATGATTGTTAGAGGTATTGAATGGGCAGCTAACGATAAGTTTGCTAAAAAGCAACTTGAACATAGACAAAGAGTTCAAACAGAAAAAGAAAATTTTTGGAATCGTAAACGTTATTAATTATGAGTTGGTTAACAGAAAGTAACAGGTTAAAACATTTCCTCTATGCAATTCCATGTGGATTGCTAGGAATAATGTTTGTGGCAGGTCTTGCCGTTGGTATGGGGTTTAAAGATAAAATGTCGGGAGGTAAGTTTGATTTCTTAGATATTTTAGCTACATTGCTTGGCGGAATGATAGGATTCGTGTTAATGCTTATTATAGTAATAGCTACGGGTGCTATTGATTGATACATTAATATACTTATTAAACTAAGCGAATTATTATGATTGATGCAAAGCTAAATATTAGACTTGGGGATATGCCTAAACAACGTATCCCTAATTCTGAAAAGGATGAGTATTGGGCAGGCAGAACAATAGATTATTGTATTGCTGCCGGACTAGCTTGTAATGATAGAACTAAGACTGAACAACTTCTTGAAATACTTCATGGAGAAATGCCTGACGAGTTTTATCGTAAGACACTTAATCCTTATAATGCTACTAAGGAGAACTTTAAGAGGTTTCCTGCTACTCTAAGAAATCTTGATATTATTAATGATGTAGTTCGTCGTTATTTATCAGAATATGTTAAGTCTCAGCATGAATTTATTGTTGGTGCTAATAATCCTGAAATTATTATGGCTCGTGATGCAGCTATTCGAGAAGATATAGTTAAGAGAGCTATGATAGCGTTTCAACAAGAAGTTCAAAAGAGAGTACAACAGCAACAAGCTGAAAATGCTCAACTAGAAGCTCAAGGACAACCAACACAAGATGTTGACCCAGCACAACTTGCAGGTGATGCAGAAGAGTTTGAAAAGAACTTTATTGATAATTATATAGATGAGATAAGTGCACAAGCACAACAACTATTAGAAGTTATTGATGACGTTCTTAACAATGAGACAATAATTCCGGTTGAGTATTTTAACTATATCACTACGGGGGAAGTTTATAGTTTCCATACTGTTCGTGGTAAGAAACTAATTAAAGAATATGTTCCTACTACTGATATGTATCCTGTTCCTAATGGAGAACAAATGGTATCTAAATATGATATTGTAGCTCGTAGAATGTTAATGAGTTACAATCAGGTAATAGACCAATTCTCTGATGAATTAACAGAGGAACAACTAGAATTTATAACTAAGTATTATAATCCTAGTACTGTTGGAGCTACTCGTACTCTTAGTCTTAATTCTTATACTTATTATTTTCCTGAAAAGTGTAAGGATTATAAAGAAGATACTGGTGAGATATTTCCGTCAGAAGGTTATGATTTAAGATTAAAGAATGGAGAATTGTTAGAAGTATGGCATGTTAATTGGAGAGGATATACACAAGTTAAGATACTAAAGTATATTAATGAAGTAGGTTTAGTTGATGAAATGATTGTTCCTGATAACTTTGAATTTAATTCTGAACTAGGTCATATTGAAATATCTGTTGTATATAAACCACAAATATATGAAGGTTATCGTATCGGAGGACAACGTTTCGGTATATATCCAGGTGGTGCTAAGCCTATTCCTTTCCAAATAGATAACGACGCTAGATTACAATATTGTGGGCTTCAAGAAGTCCTTCCTCAAATGGGAAAATTCTCTATTGTAGAAATACTTACTCCTTTCCAAATATTAATCAATATATTCTCTTATCATAGAGAAATGATGATAGCTAAGAATAAGATGTTTATTCTTGTTGCAGCCAAATCTTTATTTGGAGAAGATGCAGAAGAAGCTATATATAATATAGCTGCCGAAGGTATATTTCCATACGATGATGCAGAAGATATTAATAGTACTAAAGCACAATCTATTAAAATGCTCGATGCTAATATCTCTGGTTATATTACCGAAATATCTAATCTTATTGAATCTATTAAAGCCAGTGCACGTGAAATGGTAGATATGACACCACAACGTTATGGACAAATAGCTACTAGTGCTGGTAAAGGTACTACGAAAGAAGCAATTATTCGTGGTTCAATGGGAACTGTTATTATCAATTATATGTTTGATAAGTTTCGTGAAGATGAATATATCGTAGACTTAAATAATTCTAAGCTAGCTTGGATTGACGGGTTAGATACTTCTTATTATGATAAGTCAGATAGAAAGCAATATATTTCTCTTAATGTAGAGAATCATACTCTTGGACAGTATGTGATTAAAGCTAAGAACTCTGATAGAGAAACAGAGAAGTTCGAGCAACTCAAAGAGTGGGCTTTCAATGCTAGTCAGAATGGAGATTTAATGTCAGCTGTCGCAGCTATTACTTCAGGGAATATATCTAGTCTTAAATTAGCTATTAATCGTTATCAAGAAATTCGTCAGAAAAACGAAGAATCTCTTCGTCAACTAGACCAACAGTTAGAAGATGCTAAGAATAAAGCTGCTCTTGAACAGATAGCTGCAAAAGGCGAACAAGATGCTAGACTTGCCGAAATCAAAGGTTATTATGACCTTCTTGCTAAAGGAATGGATACAGAAGCTGCAATGGCTGCTCTAGCTAATCAACCTGCACAAACTGTACCACAAGATAACTCTGCCGAACTATCTTTAAAACAAGCTGAACTAAATGAGAAGAAACGAGCTAAAGACTTGGATATGATTAATGCTGCATTAGATAGAGATAATCAACTAAAGATAGCTAAAGAGAATAAGAACAAATATGATAAACCAAAGTCTAGTAGTAGTTCTAGTAAGAAGTGAACACTAAGTTATAATTAGCTATATACCTTTCTCTATGATTCAGACGTACCCTACGGATGCCTCCGTAGGGTTTTTCGTACCCATAAGATTGACGTAGACCGCATTTTTTTGACTTCTATTGAATTTTCCCCCTTAAAGAGATGAACTGTATTATAAAGCATTAAAATGCCGTAGCAAGCCTTAAAATGGCTTATTCTTTTGCCCTATGTTGAACGTTCGTTTTAGCTGATACTGTTCAACTCTTATATTACTTAAATTCAAATACGGGCTTTTCTAAACCTAATAGTAAGGTATTCAAACTAGCAAGAGTTGTATTTCTTATATTATTAGACTACATTTGACTTGAAAGTAATAATTAAAACATATTTATTATGCCAACTTTTAATAATAATTCTCTCGATTTAAGTACTACTAAAATAGATGATATATCTACTGTTGGTAGTGCAGGTCAAGGTGCTGGCTCTGGTAATAACGGTAATACTACCGGACAGGGACAACAAGGTGCTGGACAACAAGGTCAACAAGGTCAACAAGGTAATGGTAGTGGTAATCCTGATACTAATCCTGATACTAATGCTAATAATGGTAATGGTAATACTGGAAATCAAGGTCAGCAAGGTCAAGTGGATAATCAGCAACAAGACTCCTCTATGGGGGAAGTTAAGTTATCAGAAGGTGATACTATTAATGTAGACGGTGTAGATTATACTATTGATGCTGAAGGTAATGCTATTGCTGCTGACGGAACTGTATTCCGTACTGCTACTGAACTTGCTGAACTTATCGCTCAAAATGGTTCTGAACCAAGTGTTCTTAACCAATTACAAACTCGTTTCGGTTCTGACTTTAAAGATGAAAACGGTAATCCTATCGTATTTGATGATAATGAAGAAGGCATTGCTGCTTATGTTGAAACAGTAGTTCAGAGTAGAGTTAAAGAAGCTCAAACTGCTGCTATTAATAACTTATTTGAAACTTATCCTCAAGTAGAACAAGTTATTAATCATCTTAAACTTAATGGTACTCTTGATGACTTCGTAGAAATACCTGATAGAAGTCAGATTACTGTTAGTAAAGATAACGAAGAACAACAAGCTGCTTTTATTCGTGAAGAATGGAAACTTAGTGGTAAGAAAGGAGACGTAAACAAATTTATTGACTATTGTAAGAACGCTGGTATTCTTTATGATACTGCCGTTGAATCTAAAGAAGCTGTTGATAGCATATATGAATCTCGACTTGCTGAACAGAAAGCACAAGTAGAAGCTAAAGAAGCTGCTGCTGCTGCTGAAGAAAAAGCATATTGGGATAATGTAGAAAAGACTATTAGCAAAGGCGAACTATTAGGTTATAGTATTCCTGAACAAATCCAATGTAACAAAGACGGAAAGAAAGTAATGCTTAGTCGCAAAGACTTCTTGAGGTATGTGTCTACTCCTGTTGATAGTGAAGGTAATACAGCCTATATGTTAGACGAAGCTAAAGTTGATTCTGATGCTCGTATGCAGGATGATTTACTTAAAGCATTTCTAAGGTTTACTGGTGGCGATTATGCTAGTCTTGTTGGTATGGCTGTTAATAAACAAAAAGTTTTATCTATTAGAACTGCCGCAGCGCAAACTACTGGTAAAAGGACTGTTATTATCAATAGTAAAGGTAATAATTCTAAGACAGTTGATAATGACCAACTAGTCTTGAACTAACTAAATTAAAACTAATATGTATAGATTAAGAGAAGTCGAAAGAGGTAGATATGATGACAGAGGTTATTCTAATGAACAATCTCTTGCTGCCTTAATGATTCAAAAACCGGAGGAAATCAACAACTTCCTGACTTACACTTATGGTATGGAAGATGACCGATTCCCGCTAACTTTCCTTACTGAAGGACAAGGTGCTGCTGGTGTTCGTGACATTACTACTGTTGAGTGGACTTGGAAGACAATGGGTCGTCAGAGATTTAATGATTACATTGTTTGGGCTAACACTGGTGATACTACTCCTGGTATTGGTGGTAAACCTATTAAAGTCGAGTTTGCTACTGGTCTTATTATTGAACAGTATGGTTTGCTTGCTCCTGATGGTAAGACAACTGTTCGTGTAATGCGTGACCACGGTGCAGGTAATCATGGTGGACATCTGTATTCTTTGCAGCTAAAGAATCCAGATAAGAGTGCTTATGTCGACCCAGCTAACTTTGAGAAAGGTAAATACTGGTGTATGTTAGCTCCGTCTATTCCTGAATCTTATTCTAAGGGTAACAAGACTAATGTTATGGGTCCTGGTGTTATGAAATCTCAGTTAGGATTCAAACGTTATAGCAAGGAAATTGCAGGTAACATTAGTAATGTTATTGTTAGTTATGCTTTCAAGACAAAAGGCGGTGGTACTGATACTCGTTGGATTAATGAAGAAATGCGTCAGTTCGATGTTCAGATGCGTATCTCTAATGAGATTGACTTATGGACATCTCGTTACAATCGTACTGTTAATGGTACTATTGATATGAAGGATTGGGATAATGACCAACCTATTCCTGAAACTGCCGGAATGTTTGAAATCCTAGAAGAATCTAACTACGATACTTATGGCGAATACTTACCTCTTAGCAAGTTAAAAAGAACTATTGGTGATGTAGTTGATAAAGATACCGATACTGGTTCTATGGAAATTACTCTGTATGCAGGTAAAGGTGGTATCGAAGATTTCGACATGGCTATTCGTGAAGATGTTAAGTCAGAAGGATTCATTACTCCACTTGGAGAAAAGATGATTGGTGAAGAAGGTGGTGGTCTTACTTATGGTAAATACTTCCGTAAATATAAGACTATTGACGGACATACAGTTACTTGTGTTCATCTTCCATTCTTGGATAAATCGCCTATTGCTGAAACAGCAAAAGCTAATGGTCTTATTCATCCTCGTACTGGCTTGCCTATGACATCTCACAAACTGATGTTCATTGACAATTCTGTATATAACGGAAATCGTAATGTTCGTATGGTACGTATGAAAGGTCAGTCTTATCTTGTTGGTGTATTGAAAGGTCTTACTCCTATTCCACCGTCTTGGGGTTCTGTTCCTAGTAATTCTATATCTACGGATATTGATAAATCTCAATATGAAGTTAAGATGTCTCGTGGTCTGCAAGTTGACAGACAAGAGAAGATGTTCATGTTGGAGTGTGTACTCTAAAGTTAAACAATTAAACTAAATTATAATGGAAGGACAAACACCAAAAACCGGTACATTCGGTAGTAGTCTAGCTAATCCAAATCCACAGTCTGCAAGTATTCCGCAGACTAAAACTCCCGAAGCTCCTAAACAAACCTATGAACAAATTCTTAAAGAAGAAGATGGTTTAGACAAAGACTTTCTTGAAGAAAGATATATTGTAATAGCTCTTGCTACTGATATTACTATTAATTCTGTTTATCGTCAAGTTAATGCTAGATACATTGCTGAACGTCATGATAGTATTGGTGGTAGTATTAATTCAGCTAGAGTCTTGACTAGCAACTATGAAGAAATGGCAGCTTATATGCCTTCTCTTATTGGCTGTTCTCCTAACGCACAAGAGTATGTTACTAGAGTTCAACGTTGGTTTAATAGTATATCTATTCCAGTTGACGGTGACGGAAAGAAACTCAACTGTTCGTTCCAATGGAGAAAGAAAAGAGATTATCTGAATTATAAAATAGATGAAACAGCTATCATAGAAGAATATGATAATGCCGAAAAGTCTAATCCTAAACAGTTGAAAGATGCTATTGCTAGATATGTCAATAAGATTAATGCTCTTGAATCTACTCGTTATAAATATGGACATCCTATTAAAGTAGATGATTATCTTGCATATCGTCATTGCCTATTATATCCGATTGTAGCTAAAGACGTATCTGTTATTAGTTTTGATTCTCGAATCAAGTTCTACATAAAAGATGAACAACGTGAAGCTAATCGTTTGAAACGTAGTCGTATTCAGGCTAACAAAGCAAGACGTAATTATCTTGATGCTATTGATAATGATGTTAAGTTCAAAGCTATCTTTGTATGCTACTGTGCAAGCAACAAACAAGATGTATTGTCTAACTTGTTACTTGACCGTACAATTCAAGAAAAGATTCTTGATGAGTTCGCAATTAAAGAGCCAGAGAAATTCAACAAACTGTTTAACAATTCACAAGTTGAACTTCAAGCGTTTATTGAAGAAGCTATCGCTAGAGGAGAACTAGTTCGTTCGGAAGTTAACCAAACCGTTCTAACTCCCGAAGGCGGATTCATTGGAGCCAACATGAAAGAAGCATTAGCTTATTTCAGTAATCCTGAAAATGCTGACTACAAAAAAGCACTTGAAACTAAACTTAAATTATAATAACTGGTTATTATGAAAGTAAAAGAGGTACATAACGAGTTCATGCTTTTAGCCCAACAAATGGGTATGAAAAGTGTCCGAGCTATACTTCCTGAAGAGTTAGACCGACTAATTAATTTAGAGGCTATCGAATATGTCAAAGACGTTTTCTCTCGTAAGGGTAATCGTGAACTCGATGGTATCTCTGATAATGTTATAAGATTAACAGAACTTAGTAGCCTTCATACTAGTATTAAACTAGAAGCTGAACAAGGAGATATAATGTTTGGTACAGGTTATAAGATAGAATTAAATAACTATGCTACACCGATGTTCTATACATCAGTCTACTCCTTTAAGGGGGATAAATCTTATCGTTGCAGATTGATTGACTTAGACTTAGTTAGTGAAACAATGAATGATTATCATTCAAAATCTATTGTTATAAGTCCTATATGTTATAAGACTGAATCAAATATTGAAGTTATAGCAACGTTCGAGATAGATAAGTTTCTAGTTAATTATATTAAATATCCTACTCCTATTAGTAGTGTAACTGATACTACAAATGAATTATCAGATGTTGCTATGAAGGAAGTTATTAAGAGAGCTGTTAATACCTTTAACGCTATCTCTAATAATAATAGTTATGAGAAAGTTTCAAACGAATTATCTAAATTAGAATAAAATGGAAAGACTGTTATTTGCAGGTAATGTTGCATTAGCTACTACTCCGGCTACTCTTGCTGCTGTTGGTGCAGCTGGTATTACCGAAGGTGCTGTTGCTCTTTACGACCATGAAGGAAACATTATTTCTAAAGCTCTTACTAAGAGAATTCCGATGTTTACCTTATTTGTTGGTGGCGGAGCTTTTGCTAATAATAGCAAATACTCTAACATTGTCTCTGACATTGATACTAGACGTTTCTCTTATGTTAAGAGTGTCTACGCTGCCGGAACTAAATTCAGTGCGGAAGTTACTGTTCCTACCCCCGTAGTAGGAAAGGACTATACGTTAACTATGGCTAAAGCTCATACTGTTCTTAACGAACGTTATAAGTGGTCGGCTAGTGAGCGTGCTCGTGAAGGTGACACTGCCGCTATTATTGCTAAGAAATTAGGCGACCAACTTAAATCTCTTGGTAAGAATGAGGGATTTACTGCTACTGTTGCTGCTGCTAAGATTACTGTAACTGGTATTGATTATGAAGCATGGAACTTGATTGCAGGTGATTCAATGTTCGGAGCTACTATTACTACTACTACCAAGGCTATGAAACCAATTAATGATGATGCTGCTCTTAAAGAGTTACAGATTCGTTGTATTGGCGCAGAAGGTATTAACTCTACTAGTAACGATGCTCGTAAGTTATATACTCTTCCAGAGTTCTCTAATGCTGGTGGTTGGACAGTATATACTCTGACCTTCTATCCACACCGTGACCTTCGTAGTGGTAGCACCGAAAATGTTAAGACTATAATTCATCTAGCTATTCCGACAGAAGCTGCACAAATTGCTACTCTTGACACAATCTTGGCTTCTATCAATACTCCGGCCGCAGCAGAAGCTTAAAGCAAGGCTTAAAGAATAACTCGTAATAGTTTAAATAAAGGGGTTGCTATTAGTATTTAATATTAGTAGTAATCCCTTTAATCATAGATAGGGATGAAGGAAATTATCGAATCTGCTCTTAATCAAGGATTGAGTTCCCTGATAACAATTTCTATTTTCCTACTATTATACAAATGGTTGGATAATAAGAAAAAGACTGAAAGCGAAAAGTTTGTTAGTTCTATTAGTGATACTCTTGATGAAGTATCTAAATCATTATTACAAGTCTCGACATTTATTACTGATATTACAAAGAATATCATAGATAAAGATAAAGACAAATGTAAGACTGCAATAGACGATGCTATGTTCGCTTCCGCAATGAGATTAACAATATTCGTTACTAATACTGTTATTAACAACCACGTTCAAACTAACAAAGATAATATACTGGCTAATATCCATAATATAGTTAATGCTGAATTTTATACTGTATTCTCTAGCTTGTCATTGTACAAGATTAATGGAATTAAGGTTAGTGATAATATGAAAAAGGATTGGATGCTTTCAGTGGAGAAGTCTATAATAGAGATAATATTTAATGACAATCTTAGTAAAGAAGATAAAATATCTAGTTTTAATAATAAAATAAACTTGAAGTTTCAGTCTTACATAACTTACATAACAAATAATACATTAAAGTAATGGACATAAACTTCGATAATGTAAATAGCAAATTGGTTGATAGAGGTGTACAAGTTGTACACCTCTCTACCATTGGATTCGTTCTTACTAATGAAGATATATGTAGATATAATGCTATGACTATTCTTAGTCACATGCAGAATGTAGAATCTAAACTTAGTGAGAAACAACAACAAAATCTAATTGCAATGTATAACGAATTAATAGTAATGCAATGAGAAAGAACGAAAATGGAATGTATACTTACTTGGATGTTCCTAGTAAGTATAATTGTGTTTATAAAAGATTGCTTATTAAGTTAAGTGACTTAGGAGTAGACATGATTAAAGATTGTACTTCTACTTGTAAAGGTATCAATCGTCAAGTCATTAATTGTTGGAATATGTTTCAATCTGCTTGTGCCGCCTATACATTAGGTTATTGGAAACAGGCAGATTTACTCATTAATTATATTAATATTTCTTTAGCTTTGAACTGTACTGAATATACTACTGATGAGAAACCTGTATTTATGACATTTGAACTTAATATTCCTATGTCAATTACTGGTGCTCAACAGATAAAATATAATGAAGCTACATTTGTTATCGCTAATAAAGAATATGTAACTAAAGATACTCTTACTATATATCAAGTTATTAACGAAAGAGAAAATATTATAGCTTCAGGATTATCTATTGATAGTCCGGCTAAGTTTAATGAATTAACACTTAATGCTCAAGTAGGACAAGTTTATATATTTAGAGCTAGTGTAGAAGGAGAAGACGGTGAAACATATTATTCTAATGACTTTATTGTCGAATGTAAGTCTATTCCTAAAATGAATGTTATGTATTATGGACATACTGATATTGCACCGCAGACATTTCAAAATATGTCTGTTAGTGATATTATGGCACTAGAAGGTAATACTCCTAGAACTATTACAGGAGATAAGAATAATACATTTACTATTCATCAAGAAAAGAAGATTCATTATCTTCTTATACCTGATACACTTATGACGCTTATTAAAGCTGAATATGGTACTACTCTTGTTACTACTCTTTGGGACGGTTCAGACGGTGCTTATAAGACTAATAATCCTGGTGGTATTGTTGACGATATACATTATAAAGTATTCTTCTTATATTCTCCTTCTGTATTTGATGATACTATTCGTATAACCTGTAAAAACAAGTAATATGAGAAAAGGAATAAGTATAGGTCAACCTATTATTAATAACAGCGTAGATGATAACTATAATCCTCTGCCTGATATTGATGCTAAGTACGGACCTTATAGTAGTATTAAAGAAGCTTTTGAAACTCTTACTCCTGAATTACGTAGTGTTGGACTTACTATTGGTATCAAACAAAATAATAGTATTAATGAATATTGGTTTAATGGTGGTATTGATAACGAACATTTGGTTATTAAACAAGCCGGTGGTGGAGATAAACCTATACAAACAGTTTATATTCAAGATACTCCACCAGCTAATATTAATGCTCTTTGGGTAGATACTTCTGGTCTTGGAACAGCTCTTGAAGAGGATGAGAAATTAGCTCCAATAATTCAAGCTATTCAAGTTATACAAAACTACCTTGATACTATTGTACACCAAAGAGACTTAATTATAAATCCTGGTCATGTTAGTAATACCTTTACAAAGTCGGTTCTAAAAGAATACGAACCTATTGACCCAAATACTGGACAGTTAGCTATTCGTGTTGCAGCTGTTGGTGAAAGTCTCGAACCTGAAACAGACCAATATGAACCTAATACTAAAGCTGTTCGTGGTCATTATGGAACACTTAAAGAAATTCAAGATAATTTTAATGACTTCGTAGATTACGAACTTCTTATTGCTACTGATGTAAAACGTCTGTATACTAAGATTAATGGAGAACCTGTTAATCTTACTGGTAGTAGTTCAGGAGGTGGAGGTAGTATAGATTATGATGCTTTAGACAAATTAGATACTATTGGATTTGTTGCACCGAACGGACAAATATATCGAGTTAAGGTAAATAACAATGGACAATTAGTAGTATATAAGAAAGAACTAGATACAGCTCAAGCTGAACCTACTGGTGGACAAGAAGACCTTGAAACTGCTTGGATATATGTAACTACGTTATATTTACAAAAGCTATATATCAATTCATTATATTGTGGTGGTATTACAAGTGATGAATATAGTTATAATCCGTGCTCTCATAACTTCGTTGAACTTAGTAATCTTACAGGTAAAGATATATCTCTAAAGGGATTATCATTACAGTATGGTACAGAAGGGGGAGATTGGGAAACACTTCCTTTATGGGGGAATATCAAAGCTGGTTCGACATTCCTAATTAGAGGTGCTCAATGTTCAGTAATGAATATTAATACTACTCGTATTAAAGTTGAGAACTATGATATGGAATGGATAGCTAGTGACGGTAATCCTATTAAGTTTGATAATAAGAAAGCTAAGTTCTTCTTGACTTGGGGAACAGAGCCTAGTTCAGTTGCAAATCCTTATAATAACGCGACTTCCCCCATAAGGGTATCTAAAGGTTATATTGATTTGGTTGGACTACAAATACCTAATGCCGGTGATGCTGATAAAGTTGATGCTTCTGAAAATACTGCTTATGGTTATCTTAGTAGTAAGTATTTGTTTACTAAGTATTATACTATGGATAATGTTAAGCAAGCTACTAAAGCTCTTAGTGCTAGAAATAATGCTAATGATATGTACTTTGTTAACCTAGAAGCTGATGTTATTCCTAGAGTAGAATCTTATACTCCTAGAGCTAGTTTTGAGAATAAGAATATATTCTTTAATAAGACTTTATTAGATAGTACCAAACCTAATAAAGTCACTATGACTTTAGGACGCAAGGCTTGTTATACTATTAATGAAAGTAATGAGCCTAATGATGATGCTAGTAGATGTTTTAATTGGGTTTCCGTAGGTTACTATGATGAATACTTATGGTATCGTGCATACCGTAGTAATAATAGTTATACTGAATGGACTAAAGTGGAATCGTTTAAGAATGAAACTGGTGTTCGTAAATACTATAATCGTATTAGAGCTATAACTACTGACGGTACTCCGTTTACTACTCATAAGGTAATACTTACTCATCTAGGAGAACAATATGATACTCATACAAGAGACAAGAATGTCTATTATGAATATTACGTAGGTAGAGACGAAACTTATAGGAGCGATGTTCGCAGGTTTGTAGTTATGAGTGAAAATATGGAAAATGATGCTCTTAACTTTGTTCAGACTTCCGACCAACAAGGTTTTAATTGGGATGAATATAATGTGTGGAGAATAGCCGCTGACCAAATAAAGAAGGACTTTAATAGATATGAAACTAGTAACATATCTATGTGCTACTTTATGATTAATACTGGTGATATGACACAGAATGGTAATCGTATTAATGAATGGTTAGATTACGAAGCTGGTAGAGCATCTTTATATGATATTGCAGAAATGGTTACTGTTGGTAACAATGACCTTACTCCTGCTAATGTCTATGTTCTTGGTGACGGTGGAGATGATTCTAAAATCAATGCTACTAACATTCGTTTTTTCTATTGTTATGAAATGGATGAAGAAAATCCTCCTGTATTTACTGTTGAAGGAAAGGAAATATTTGTTGAATCATTATACTCATTCGATGTTGGTCATACTCATTTCTTATGTGTTAATAGTGAGATAAGTTCTAATACTGAACGAAGTGTTTATGGACTTTCTACTACCGGAGTAATGTATGACTTAATAAAACAATGGTGTGAAAGAGATGATGCAAAAGCTATTAATGCTAAAGCTAAGATAGCTTATTGTCATGAAATGCCTTTTACTATTATTACTCAAAATCTTATTAATTCATTCTATTGGGACGGTAAAGAAGATACTAGCGTAGAACGAAGCGGTAGTCGTTTGAACTTTAATACCACTAAAGCTAATGCATATTGGTTCTCAAAGTTCTTACAGACCCATAATTACCGTTTATGTCTTGGCGGACACAAACATACGTACAGTTGCAGCTATCCCATTTTAGAGAACGAAAACAGCTCTATGAAGCCTATCATACAGGTCACTGCGGACGTTCTAAAGAAAGATTTTAATTCAGATGAATTATATACCGAAACAGCCGAAGGAGCTTTACAAGGGCAATCTTTCCCTAAATCTTGGGAGAATAATGCGAATTTCGATATGCTTAAACATTTGTGTACGTTTCAACTGGTTGAGGAAATTACAGCTCCTATATATTTAATGTGTCAAGCTACGGGATATAAACATACTAGTAATAAAGAATTACCTAGTCCTAATATTCCGTGGTTAAGGTATTTCTTTCCAGCTAGTATTACTATTAATAGTAAGACAGATGTTACAGCTAAAGTAAATGCAGGTCAACGTTATCCTTTTTATATTAAGTATTTCCTTAATAAAGGTGAGGTTGATGATTCTACTTATTATTATCAAGCAACGATTACTGTCAAAAAGTTATCTAATGTATTTAATAATTCAGGTAAATACAATGTTAACATAGAAGGTCTTAATCCTAATTACAGTGTTGTTGGTGGTAATGGTGAAACTAATAATGGTAATGATATTATAAATATTAAATTTCCAAATTATAATATTGAATAATTATGGCAGATGATATTAAAAGATATAATCCTAATACTGGAACTTGGGATATATCATCTTCAGGTAAAGCTACTGGAATTGTGGTCGATGACCCTCGTCTTATTGACCCTGACCTTGCAGAAGAAGGTAAGACTACGGAAAGTCTTAATGATGTTCTTGTTCGCTACGATGAAGCATTGAAGAAACATGGTGGTTATATTGCTTGGCTTGCCGAACATGGTGGTGGTGGAAGTGGCGGTGGTGGAGGAGCTACCGGAGATAAAATAACACTTACTAATGGTAATATAGTAAAAGAAGGTAATACTAATTATCTTTATTCTACTGTAACTACTAATATTAAACTAGAATATCTTATTACTTCTTCTAAGAATAATAAGCGATATTTTATTACTGTTACTCTTGACGGTAATAAAATTATCGAAGGTAAAGAAGCATGGACTAATACTCCTGGAACTCTTAATATTCCGCAGTTAGATAGATTCTCTTCTAATAGTAATCACTCTGTTGTAATTACAGCCAATGATACAGAAGGATTTTCTGCTGAATCATATCTATTAAATATAGTAGAAGCAAGTATTAAACTCGCTAGTTCTGTATCAGGAAATACTGCAACTGTTGGTATTGATTACTTCTTTACTTATAGTATTACTAGTAAGATTATTGGTTCAGATGTTAATCTTGTAGTCACTAATGTAACTAATGGTGCTAGTAAAACTATTGAATTAGGTAAAACTACTTCTACTGCTCCTAGACAAGTTAATGTTAACTTATGGGATTTAGGAAGTATTATTGCTGGTAGTTCTTATACCATACAGGCACAAGCATTTACTTCAATGAATGAACAAACTGTTCAATCAGATAAGGTAACAAATCGTGTAGTAGTAGAAGACGGTGTAAATCTAGTAGTACTTGTAGAAGGTATTACTAGTAAGGCAGAAGTAGATTCAGGAGTTGAAAGAACTAAGTTCTCTCAAAGCGGTAATATATCATTTGCATTCACTCCGTATCTTGCAGGAATAAGTCTTATCTATTATGCTGTTAGAATAGAACATAATAATATTGTTAAAGATATAGGTTACTTTGGTGAAGGAAATTATAATGATAACCAATATGTTCAACGTGGCAAACAACAAGTATTTAGTTATGCTATTCCAACTGAAGGAGAAGTATTAGGTAATTGGAATATAACTCTTCGTTGTTGGTCTGAAAAAGGTGACCCTATTACTGATACTGTTTTAGCTTGTGAAGTTGTATCTAGTTCTCAAGCACTTATTGCTGACCAAAATCCTAATAATAGTAGATACGCTAGTTGGCATATTCGTCAAGAAAGTTTTCCACAAGTGTCTACTACTAAAGTTTGGACAAGTAATGAACCTTCGTTTACAGTTCCTGGTGCTATTGAACCTAGTGGTGCTACAACTGAACTAAATGTATATAATACTAATGGTGTTCTTTCAGGTTTTTTAACAAAGAACGGACAATCAATGTTACGTATATCAGGAGAGGCTTATGGAGTAATTGATGTACAACCATTTAAAGATGATGCTACTACTCTTAATAACTGGTCAAGACAAGGCTTTGGTATATCGTGTACATTCAAGTCAGATAGACATCCTTTCTCAAATAGAACAGTCTTCTTTATAGGGGATTACAATACAGATGAGCAATTCTCGGAAGGTATTAAAATAGGTCTTGAAGATATTATTTGGTCTTATACTGACGGTAATATTAAAGAGACTATGAGTTGTAAGATACAACAAGATGTTATTAATACTGTTGATTTTATAGTTAATAAGAATCCAGGAAAGATGGTTGTTGCTATCTTTATTAATGGTATTCTTAGTACAGCTCGTGAAATAAAGAATGACTTTACTTGGAGAACCAGTTCAAAGATATATCTAGGTTGCGATATTAGTAATGCTGGACAAATTCAGAATTTTGCTGATGTTAACTTCTATGATATTAAGTTGTTCCGTGTTCCTGCGAATGATAAACAGATTGTTATCAATGCAATGAACTCAAAAGCTAGAGCAACTCTATTAGCTGACGGTAGTGTAGATTTTACAAAATACAACAGAATGAAGTTAAGAAACTTCTTTTCTACTTCTGATTCTGAACCAAACTCAACACTTTGGGATGATATTAATCAGACTTATGCTAATGTTAACTTTAATAGTCTTATTTCTGATACTACTAAAGTACTTCCAGTAGATATTATGTTGATTAATTGTGCTAATACTGGTTTTACTCGTGCTGTATTTGAGGAAATAGGTGGACAGAATAATAACTGGTATACTGGTTGTACTATGAGTTACTTTAGTCCAACTTCTGGTAAATCAAGTTCTGAATATACTACTGATGTCGCTGTTTCTAAACAAGGTACATCTACTATGAACAATCTTATTAAGAACTTAGAAATAAGATTTGATAAGATGCTAAAAGCTGATGACGGAAATAACCTTGATTATGAGTTATTCCAACCTAAAGAGACTTGGTTTCCCGAAAGACAGTTCACTCTTAAAGCTGACGTTGTGGATAGTGCTCATGCTAATAATGCTTCTATTGGTAAATGGATTAATGATAACTCGGATTTCTTATTCGAGAAAACTCCACCTATGGAAGAGTTAGAAGCTCACCGTCCAGTAGATACTCGTGATAGAACTGTTAAAGATAAAGTAACTATTAAACAGACACTTGAAGGTTTTCCTATTATTCTTCTTATTCAGTTTGATGGTGAGGAAACTCAAACTATGCTTGGTATATATAGTTTTAACTTAGGTCGTGGAGCTTATTATAATATGGGTTTCCGGTTTATGAAAGACTTTACTACTAAGATAAAGAACACGGCCGGAGAATATGTAGATAATAAGTTACCTGCTTTTGTTACTTCTTATCATACTTATGCTCAAGATGAAATGTTTGGAAACATAGACCAACGTAAGGTTTATTCTTATGAGTTCGGTGAAAATGCAAATATAATTGTAGACGGTGATAGGACATTACCGTTAGCTTTGTTTATGCAAGATGACTTATCTATTATAAAGCATGTAGGTGAGTTTAAATATAACGGTGGTAACTGGTTAGAACCAACCGCTCCTGTTACTGATGATAATATTTGGAGAGTACTACAAGAACTATTTAGTATCTTTGCTCAAATGACTACTTCGACAGTTAAGAAGTATATTTGGAATGAATCGGTAGGAGGATATGAAGAAACCGAAGGTGAATATCCTGCACAATCTAGTTGGTCTACTCTTGCTGCTGAACTTGATACTAAGTTCTCAATAAGAAATGCTTTTTCTTATTTATTAGTATGTGTAAAATACGGACTTGTCGATTCTCTTGGTAAGAATATGACTATTGTATGTTATGATATTAATGGAAGTAAGAAATGGTTTATTAGATTCTATGATATGGATACGGCTAATGGACTTGATAATGTTGCTCTTGAATCTGTTGCTAAAACTGCTTGGTTGGATAAATTTAGTAACAATGATAAGAATGATGTTAATTCATTAGTTATTACTAAGAATGCTGCTGACGGTGGATATGATACTTATAGTTCTCGTATGTGGGATGTATTAAGAGATACTGTATTTGCTAATACTGGTGTATATGATAATTCTCTTGAAGGACTTTGGGATTTATGGAGAAACAACGATAATATATGCAAAGATATTAATAATTATGTAGATAATTACTTTGCAGCTCAAACAGCAAATTGTGGTGAACTTCTATTTAATTATGACTATAATGTTAAGTATCTTACAGCTTACGTTGGTGAAGCTGGTGGTGAAGCGTCTTATGCTAATATAGAGTTCTTACATGGTACTCGTGTTGAATATGTTCGTGACTGGTTAAAGAAACGCGTTTGGTTCTTTGACGGAGTGTTTAAATACAGTAATGCTGCAAATATTCAACCTTATAATAATAAAGGAACGTTTTCGGCAGGCGGTGCAGAAGCAACTAATCCTAAGCTAGTTGTTACTTCCAATTGTCCGGCTATATTTGTAGTTAACATTGGTAATACTACTGATACTAGATATTTCTTAGAAGAAGGCAAACCTACTGAAATTAGATTATCTCCTATTAGTTCTTTCAATACACAAGTTACTATCAATAATACTCCTCAAATTAACGATATAGAAGGATTAGGTGGAATGAGATTCCAAAGATTCATGTCTAGTATGAAACTTCCTAGTTTCTCTAAACTAGATTTATCGTCTGTCGATACTCTTAGTGATTCTCCTATTCCATTTGAAACAGTATTCGTTAATGACGAAGATTTCTCTGATGTTAGACATATTGATTTAAGTAATACTAAGTTTTGGAGCGGTAATGCTGGACAAGGTACATTTACAGTTAATATAGAAAAGTATATTAAGTTGAAAGATTTGAATATATCTAGCTCTATTGTAACTTCTATATCTTTACCTAATGCTTCTCTTTCTTCTTTGAATATTACTAATTCAACAGTTGAAGGTATTAGTCTTGTTAATCAACCGTTCTTGGAATCATTAGATTTCTCCGGTTGTAGGAGATTAAAAACAGTTACTATTGATTCTTGTGATAAGATTACTAAATTGAATCTTAGTAATCTAGGAGACTTACATACTATTAAGATTACTTCATGTCCTAACTTAAAATCTATTGTATGTACAAATAATGGTAACTTAACTACATTCAATGTATCTAATTGTAATAATGTCGAAACAATTAATATATCGTCATGTACAAACAGAAATCTTATTGTTTATATTGTAGGTGCTCCTAATATTAAGACACTTGATATGTCTAATACTAATACAGCTAACGATATTCAAGCCGCATCTGAACTTCCTAAACTTAGGACATTGAATATAACTAATAGTCAAGTTGAAGCTATACAATATGGTAATGCTGCAATTCCTACTTATAATGGTAATAAGATATTTGATGTTAGTCAATTAATCGACTTACAATTCAGTGTTCAAAACGCTAAAGGTGTACACTATTTTAAATTTAATAATAATAAGAAACATCCTTTTAATGTAGGTTCTGCGTTCTTTGTTGGTTGTTCTAACTTAAAGAGAGTATTTGGGCATATTAGTCTTAATGGTAATGGTGTATTCAATCAATGCTCTAAGTTCCATATTCATGAACCCAAAGAAAAGGTAGAAGGTATTACCCCTGATTATAATGGCGAATGGTTTGGTCCAGATACTAATACTGAACAAGGTTCTGTTGATTGGAGAAATAATACTAATTTATCTACTAACTTTAGTATTGGCACTACTGATGGTAACGTTATGTTTAGAGGTACTAATTGTAGTATATATGACGTTTATTATTTCTTATATAAATGTGATAACGTTACGACTCTTAGTAGTTGTTTTGCTAGTGTTACAAATATTAAATGGAATTTGTTAGATAGTCCTCGTAGAACTATGTTCAATCACTGTACTAAAGTTGTTGATATGAATTCTATATTTTGGGGATTACCTACTCAGAATTTTAAAATACTTACCAGTACTTATGAAAATGGTTCTACTAAACATAATGGTTTATTTAGTCCTCTTGTTAGTTTAAAATTTATAGACAATGCTTTTAATTTTGGTGGAACTAAATATACTGATTCTACTTTCTTAGCTAAGTTTAAAGGAAATGTAGATTCCAAGTTAACTAGATTAAACAATATTATTTCAAACATTAAATTTGTAAATAATATTAATAGTTCTCCTAATGATGAAACTATTGCAAATAATTTATTTGCCGCTAATTCAGGAAATTTACTTGTACGATTACCTGAACTAGAATATATAACTAGTATGTTTAATGGGTCTAATATTTACTTTAATCAAACAACTGATGAAGATGTGGAAGACGGAGTAATGTATTGTCCCTTATTCTATAAAAACACTAAATTAAAATATATACAAGATTCATTTAAAGAACTTATTAAATCTAATGGTTCTTTATATAATATATTTGGTGGTACTGTTAAGAATAAGGTTAATCTTAGATTTCCTACTGCTTTATACGGTATCTATAATTCGTTCTCTATTGGAGATAATTCTACTATTACATTTCCTATTCATAATTCGATGTTTAGTAGATTGAAGAACTCATTGAAGTATATAACAGGACAGCAAGCTATTAATCAGTCTACGTTAGGATGTTTTCAAGGTTTTACTAAAGAGTTTATTAAAGAAGAAGATGAAGTATTCCCATACGATGTATTTACTAATTGTAGTGCTATTGTTGAAATACCTGGATTTTTCTCTAAACTAATTCTTCCTGCAAATAGTATAATTGAGCTTCCTCTTAATTCATTTAAGACTAATTATAATCTTACTAATATATCATATCTATATTATGATATGAAGAATTGTAAGTACTCGCTTACTGGTAAAGGCTTCTCTAATTGTAAACTAATTAATGTTAATAGATGCTTCTCTGAAATAGAAACTAGCTTCGTTAAGAAAGGTTTTATTCCTTATGGACTATTCTATATGGAACAAACTTCTAATGTTAGCTATAAAGGTTGGAATGAAGTAGATGCAGCTAGTCAGAATATTACAGAGAACTATGGTATAGATAGTGACGGTAATTGGATTGAAAGTGCTGAAATGCCAGTAGAGATTACTTATAGTAAACAACGAACTCTTCCTAGAAAGACAATAGTTAATATGTCTTATTGTTTAGAAAGATTTCAAAGTACAGAAGCACAAGGTTATACTATGAATTATGGTAATCTTACTCCTAGTAATTACGGAGATATAATAGTCCCTAATGAAAAGTATAATCCAGTTAAGTATATTCTTAATCCAAATTATGACCCTAGAGAATGGTTAGATGACGAACATACTATGCCTAACTACAATAGAGATATTCATAGAGTTATCTTAAATAAAGATTTCGATAAATATGAACTTGCTTGGAATGAATATTGTGTTGATGGTCTTAGTGGATTAGAAGATATAGTTAGAGACAGTGCTCTTTATAGTGCAATTAGTACAGGAAGTATTAATTGTTCTCCTGTTATACCTAATAGATTTAAAGATAACGCTGGTTCTTTTGCTCCACCTTCTGGTGCTAATGCTAATAAGAAAGTACTTAACTATATATGTTCTCCTGACTTATTCTATTATTGCACTAATGGCAATAATATGCAAGTAAATGGAGTGTTCTTTGGTAGTGGTAGAGTTAATGAAATAGCTGGATATAATTATCTTGATTATGGACTAAGAGGACGTATTCCGCCACATTTATTCTATCCTATTAGTAATGCTACTGATTTGTCTTATACATTCTATCGTATGCCATTATTAAACCCATATAAATGGAATGTTAGTAATGGAGAAGACGGAGAGTTCTACTCGGCAGATACGTTCTCTAAGTTAACTAAGTTAATATCATTATCTAATATGTTCTACTTTTGTATTATTCCTGCACATATTAACTTACCTATTGATTCTTATGTAAACTGTATACAGTTACAAGACATATCTTCGATGTTCTTAGCTGCACAGTTTGAATCAACATCTGCAATGAGACAACAAGTAGACGGAAACTTATTTAATAAGAATGTTAATCTTAGAAATATTAGTTATGCTTTTGCTAGTGGACAAACCGTAGGAGATTGGTCAGATAGAAGTCCTAAAAAAATAAATTCTACATTATTCAATGTTGATAAACATAAAAGACTTACTAATGTGACTGGTCTATTCTATAATGCTGTTTCTACTGTTGGTAGTGTTCCGGAATTTTGGAATTGGCTTAATACTTTAGGTGCTTCTAATAGAGCTAATGTGTTTTATAAAATGAAGAAGTCTAATATTAGTAATTCTGCAAGTATTCCTACTGATTGGGCTAATGGAATGACAGATTAAAAAAGTTAATAATAGTATTGTGTAATTAAACAAAATTTAGTTTCTTGTAGCATCCCCCATAAAGGAGTGGTAATTACAGTTATCACATCTCTTTATGGGGGAAGGTTGCAAAGAGTAATTAATAATCATTTAAAAGTAATTATCATGGATAATCGTATTTATAACAGAGCTAATTCAGCTAACAGTTTACAAATATCTATAATGGGTAAAGTTGAAGCTGTTTCAGAGTTTTATATTCCTAATGGAATGGGCGGTAAAGAACCGTTCTTATTAAAGAACATTACCGAAGACCCGATAACGGTTGAAGTAGTTCTTGCAGGTATGAAAGAACCTATTACTACTGTTCTTTATTCCGGTTGGAATGTTGAGTTAGTTAAACAGGTTAATAACGCACAAGCTGATACATTACAATATGGGTACTAATACTGGTATAGGTATAGGTATCGGTATTCCTTTTAAGAATAATGCTCTTGGTGGAGATAGACCGTATCTTCCACCAGAGCTTAAAGCTAGACTTATTGGAGTTTGGGATAATTACGGTAAAAAGAATACTGATGCTGATAGGAATATTATTAAGAATAAGATTCCTAATGCAGGTGGAGATTTAGAGATTCTAAATGCTGCATACGAAGGTATGAGTGGATGTAACGGTTACCCTGTTATATTCGGAATAAATAAAACTTGGAAACAATTACCGACTTACAATTCTATATATAGTATTAATGATAATAAAATACATATTACTAAAGTATTAGGTGCGAATAGAGGTTTAATATTTAGTTATGTAAAGCAAAACGACCAATTATTAGATATAACAGAAATACCTTCTTTTAAAATTAGAGTAAGTGGTTTGAAAGGAGATAGTAAGCTAAGATATTCATATATAAAAACAGAAAATGCAGTTCATCAAAGTTTATTAGATTTGGACAATGGTATTCATGAATTACCTAAATCATTAGCTCCTACTGATTCAATTTCTAATAATAGTTGGATAGGATTTACAGTAACTCCTAGAATAGAAAATGAGACTAGTTTCGATTGTGATATTACTATTGAAATTTTACCTGAATACGAAGGTGCTTTTGTCACTGACGGAGTTAGTGATATGATTATTAGTCAAAAGACTCTTCAAGAAATGGGAGTTACTAAAGATTTTACTATCGTTAGTATGATTCATCAAATAACTTTAAGAGGTGCTACGGCTGCTGCATTAACTAATTATATTAGACAACCCATAGGATATGAGTATGTAAGAAATCATGTTGCCAATATTGGTAAGACTGGAATATATGGATATGTAGTATATGATGTTAATCATTCTAGTGCTGGCAATAGTCATATAATAAATACTATATTAGGAGATAAAAACGATTATTCTATACATATAACCGGTAATTTATCGCAAGGAAAATTTAGTGTACAAGGATATATAAATGGTGAAGATAATGTAGTTGAAACATCAAGAGTAGCTCATTATTGGACGTTTGCATTACTAGGTAAAGCTACCGAAGACGATATTAATCTTATTATTGGTTACTTTAACTTAGATAGAACGCTTAAAGCCGATATATATTGTAATATAGAAAGACAAGGTATTACTAATGATAATCATGCGGAGTTTAATGATAAACTTATTGATTACAGTGGTAATGGTCGAGACTTGCAGTTATTTAATATTGGCTGGAAAGGAGAGAGTGGTGTTGGAAGATATACGGAGGAATTTAAGAATGATTATTGGTTAGTTCATAGAGACCAAACGGGAATTATTAAAGACGGTAACTCTATTAAAGTTGTAGGAAAACTAAGTAATTATTATATTGTTTATCATAGTAGACTTAAAGCTACAAATGGTTTTAAAGTAAAAATAAAAGGAATAAAGACGGAAATAATATATAATTATATTTCTTCAGATAAAGAACAAAGTATTTCTTTTAAAGAAGATGGGATATATGATATTCCTGCAAGCGAAGCTGTTGATAGCACTTTTACTTTAGGATTTTATTTTAGGTTCAATGATATTAATCTTGATTGGATAGGATTAACTATTGAAATCATTCCTTCTAATAAAGGTGCTCTTTGCCTTGACGGTATTAATGACTTTGGTAAAGTTATCAATATGCCTATTTATAAAGATTATACTCTTGTTGTTGATAGAGAAATAGAAACATTAGATGGAGGTGTAATATCTAAGGCTAACTCGATAGATAACGGTGCATTTATATTTGAGCAAAAGCATTTAGGGCAAGACACTACAAGCTCATTTGGTCGCGTAAACTCTACTACTTTAAATACGAATAGAAAAATATCATATCAGTCTAAGTATTTATACAATGGAGAACCTATCCAAGTAGGTACAGGCATTGATAGTGACTCTATGTGGCTAGGAACGATTCGAGACGGTGATTCTCGTTTCTCTAATGTAGCTATCTACTCTCTCATGTCCTTCCCTTACTCCATGTCTAAATTCTTAATCGAAAGACAACTAAAGAAACATAAGTTAGGTACATTATATCCAAACATGGTTGAGTTTAGACCTGTTATTAAGAGTAATATAGATATTAAGAATATAGTCTATTTAGATAAAGATTCAAATGTAGTAAAAGTAGGAGATTATATTTCAATAGGAAGTAATATTAAAACTAGTATTACTGTTCTTGACGGTTATAAAATATCCAAAGTTTCTTCTACTGCCTTTAATAATATAACTATTGAAAAGTCTAATACAGATTTTATCTATGATGTAATCTTCTATGGTATTAAGAAGTCTCCTCAAAAGATAAATTTAGTTATTGAACAAGATAGTGATTATGTTCAATGGAATCCTAATATTAAAGCTAATGTATCTAAATATTCAGTTACTGCAAATATTAGGGAAACTGACGGTACAACATTGAAACTAGTAAATGGACAATTTTATTCTACTTCTATTACAGGTAATCTAATATTGGATATTGTTCCTCCTTATAAAGATTCGGATGAAGTAACTAATGTTGTTATTGATGGAAAATCTTATACTCCTACTAAAGATTCAAGTGGTAATTATTATAGATTAGAAATACCTTTAGTATTTCCAAAAGAGATAAATATTACTATTCAAGAATATGTTAGATATGAAGATATTGTACAGCCGTATCCTGTTTTATTAAGATTCAAAGATGAGAATAATAATGAAATATCTTGGGGAGACAAAATTAAACTAGGTTCTAGTATTACTAGAATAGGTTCATTTAATGATTGTAATCTTCTTAAAGATATATATACTGTTAGTAATGCTAAACTTAATGGAAATCCTTTAACTAGTACTCCGCATGTTGTTGAACGACAAATGGTATTTACTTGTACAGCGACTTGGATTTTTGATGATAACGAACCTAACTGTATACTTTCTCCTAGACTATTACATGCTCCTAATTCTAGTTACAAGATTCTAGGTCATATTCCTGATATATCCGGTCATGGTAATCATGGTGTTATTTATAACTCGGCTTATAAACTTAATAGTGGAGCTAATGGTTATTTAGTTGATTTTACTACTCTTCGAGACTACGGAACTAAAGGTATAGTAAGAACTGATAGTAAAATATATCTTGATGAATCTTTTGATTATGATAATGGATTTTGGTTAGGCTATACTAATTCTCCTTCCCCTACGTATAAAGTTAGAGTTTCTGGAATACCTAAGGACGGGGTTCTTAATTATACTGGCGGAAGTTGGATAAATCTTATAAATGGAATAAATGAGTTACCTGCAAGAACTAATACAAAAGAAAATCACGGATTTTTTGCTCAAACTCCCAATGTTGACTGGTCTAATTTAGTTATTGAACAAATCGGTGAATACGAAGGAGCATACTGTTTAGATGGGATAGACGACTTTATTACTATTCCTACTTTGTCTAAGGGTGGTAAGCAAGTGTTGATGAAAGTGAATTGGAGTACTTTAAATAGATTTATATATGACCAAAGACCTGCTTCCGGAGATAAAACATTTGGTATCTACACACAAGGTGATGTAATCGCTTATTCTCAAAATAATAACGGTAATACTTATATTGACGGTATTATAAACAATAATATCATCGGTAGTAATTTATCAAAGATTACCCATAATATTGTAGCAACTTGTGATGTTGATAATTCAATAACTCCGTCAATAGGTAAACTTAGTTATTCAAATAATTATTTCGCTCAAATGTCTCTCTACGACTTCATGCTTTTCGATGAAATCTCAACAGACGATAAGATTAAAGAGTTAAACACTTATATTGGTATAACTCCTAAAGTTACGTTACCTAATTATTATTGGGATAACTATGGTAAAAAGAATATTGATGCAAATAGAGGCTATATTGATGAACAAGTGTCATTGCAAAAGACTGGTACTAGTGTTAATCCTCTTGAGAACTTCAATATTGGTTATGAAGGTATGTCGGGTTATAATGGTTATCCAGTAGTGTTAGGTGCTAATAAGACTTGGGAAACTTCTAATGCAGTAGATTATATTTGTGATATTAATAGTACTATTGTTCATATAACTAATGTTAAACATGCGGCCAATGGTTTATTATATAGTTATGTTAAGAGAGACGGAGCGTTAGCTAATATAAAAGAGATACCTGCTTTTAGAGTTACTATTAAAGGTCTTGAAGGAAATAGTAAACTTATTTACAAATATTTAGCTACGGAAAATGCAACAAAAGAATCAATAGTATATTTAGGCAATGGTATTCATAAATTACCTAAATCGTTTGTTCCAACAGACGCATTATTAGATTTAACTACTAATTCTTGGATAGGATTTGCAATAACTCCTATGATAGAAGGTGAACTAGTTTTTGATTGTGATATTACTATCGAAATTTTACCTGAATACGAGAACGGTCTAGCTTATGACGGAGTATCTGACTTTACTGATAATAAGAATATTCCTATATTTACAGATTTTACTGCTATTATAAAAAGAGTTGATTTAGATGCTAAGAATGATAATTCTACTGTAATGTTTAAAGGAAATAAAATCTATGAAAGTAGTATTGGAAACGGTTTTATTTTAGATTATTGTTATAATAGTAAGAATTATGTTTATAGTTACGGTAAATTAAATCAGATAGAACGAGATGATTCTAAGATTATTTATTTAACTCCTGAAAGTTATAATGGTAATCCTATTATAAAAGGTGAAAATGAAGATAATCTAGGATTAGTACTTGGTAAATATTGGAAAGGAATAATCTATAAAACAATTCTATATTCCAAAACTATCTCGTTACTAGAAATTAACTTCCTAAAAAACTTAATGGAGAAAGATGAGATAATTGATATTAATCATCCTATATTTATTTCTAATACAGAAAATGAAAGTAACACCTCACAAGATACTTAAATTAGTTTATATACTAATTGGTATATTTCTAGTATTAACATATGCACTAAGTTTAATATTTAAAGATTTAAAGTTATGATTGATTACATTGTATTTCCTATTGCTGATATAGGTAAAGAAGAATCAGCTAAAATCGAAGAACTTAATTTAGTTCTACGTAAAAACAGAGATAATGATAAAGCACTTATGAAGTGTCAACATTTCCAAGAAGTATTTCCTAATAAGGTAGAAAGGATAGTAACTACTGATGAAGAAGGATATGAAAGTATCACTATTAAATATCCTTATGATACTTATTCTGATAAAGCCCTTTATGAATTGTTATCCAGTTCTGAATGGCAATCTGTATCTGAAAGTACTCTTGAAGAATCCCCAATAAAGGAGTGATTCCGTTGTATCGTTAACTCTATAAAGCCCTGCTATAACAAGTGGGGCTTTTATTTTGTTCACGAGATACTTAACTTTTTTCATAAAATTATTGTTTATAGCTAAAATAGATTAATGTCTGAACTTATAGTATTCTTTGTTATGAGTGTATAGTAGCTACTATAAGATATTCTTAATTTATTAATCTAAACCTTATTTATTATGCAAGTAATTGAAAAAGTTAAAGTTGTTCCTGAAGGCTATAATGGCGCAGGGATGGACGGTATGTACGGTCGCCGTGACGTTAACGGTAAAGCTAATGCAGGTCTTACGCTTGGTATTATCGGTACTGCTCTTGGAGCTTGGGCTTTATTTGGTAATCGTCGTTCTGCTGGTGTTTTCGGAACTGGTGCAGGTCTTATGGGAGACGGTTCTACAAACATTAATGTAGTTGGTGCAGGAATGGGAAGTGCTGGTGCTCCTACTGCTTTCCAAGCATGGAGTAAATCTTGTGAAGATACTCTTGCTTTGCAAGGTGGTTTGTATCAATGGGCTTTAACTCAACAGAACCAACGCTTCCAAGACCGTCAGGTAATAGATGGTGAAATGTTCGGTTTGTATAAGTCACAGATTGATGCAGACTTCTTGCTATACAAGGGAAACCGTGATAACTATGATTCTCTCAAAGCAGAGATTAGTGAACTTAAAACGCAAGTTGCTGTTAGTGCTGCTATTCGTCCTTATCAGGATAAACTTATCCAGTGCGAAATCGAGAGAGCGTTCACCGCAGGTATCAATTATGTCGATAAAAAGACTTGTAATGTTATCTATGGTGTTACTTGTCTACCTAATGAGCCTACTACAACAGGTCTTGTTGGTAGAAATGCCAATGGTTGTCTACCGTGCGGATTTACTCAAACTGCTAGTACTCCTGCTACATAATATTACTAATCAACTAAAGAATAAGTTATGTTACCTATTAATCAAGTTATACTGGGAGGAGCAGACCCTCTATTAAATACTGGAAGTCTTACAGACCAAATCCAATATTTAGAAGAACAGAAGCGACTTATTGAAGCTAGACAAAGACAGATTCAACAAGCTGCCAATGGACAACAAACTTTGCAACAAGTTAGTTCTCAACAAACTGCTAAAGTAAGTGTTTGGGACTTGATTGATGCAGAGGTTGAACCTCTTACTAATGAACAAAGAGCTATGCTTGCTAATAATGAAGAATATGTAAATAATTACAATAGTCTTCAAGCAATGGTTCAAGCAGAGGTTCTTAATTTAGTAAGAGCTAATATTGAGAATAGTCCCGAAGGCAAAGCTCTTTTAGATAATCAACTAAAGTTAGTTAAGAATCTAAAGACTAGTATAATCGAGATGTCACAAAGAGAGATGCAATTGTTCAATGCTTTTAAAGAAGCTAGTGCAAAGAATCCTTCTCTTACTTATGATGAATTTATTAAAACTATGAAGTGATGGTAGAAGTAAGTGTAGTAAAACAAAAGCTGCAAGATTACATTGTTAATCAGATAGATATTCTTGGCGAATCTAATCCAGCTATTAAGTTAGTTAAGCCTTTGGCTAAACGTGCAATTATTAATAACATTGATAGTTTTGATAAGTTTATCAATGCTATTGCTAAAGACGGAAAGATTGATATTGAAGGTATAGTTGACGAAGAGATTGAAATAATCAAATCTATTCCTAACTTTGATTTTAGTATCCCTGTTCTTGGTAATGGTAACATTTCTAATGGTAACATAACTATTTCTATTCCTTTTATTAATAAAGGAATTATGTTCAACCAGTCTGATTTGGAAACATTCAGACAATTATTAACTAAGTAATATTATTATTATGAGAGAAGTACCATACGAGACAGACCAAGATGTTCGTGCTCGTTCTCGAAGAGACGAAATGTATGAACGAATTAATGATTTCCTTGCTCGTGGCGGTCGCGGAAGAAGCGGTCGTAGCGGACGTGGAAGAGGAATGATGAATCGTATTGGATATAAGACTTACGACAACTACGACAGGGATGAACAAAGAGGTTACGGTGAACGTCATAGATATGATGAAAGTCGAGGTTATGATGGAAGTCATGGCTACGATGAAGAAGAACGTATGCTTCTTATGCAAATGCTTGGAGTAGATGGAAACGAACGTTATAATGATTATGGTGATGAACATTTTAATAAACAGGAAGCTAAACGTACTGTTGATGAAATGTACCATGTCAAAGACGGTAAGAAATATATCGGTGAGAAATACGATATGCAGAAAGCTCACGAAGTTTGTAGTAAATTCAAAGATAAACTAGAAGATGAAGTAGAAGTTGCTGATGTTTATGTAGCTATTAATGCTCAATATCACGACTACTGTGAACTGTTCGAGAAATGGTTCGGTAAAGGAAACTTTGACGATATGATATTCGAGAGTGCTATCGACTTTTGGTTTGATGACGTTGATTTTGGAGAAGATAAACTCTGGAAGTATTTCAACGAGTTGAAGTAATACAAGTTCTGTTATATTCCTAAAGAGAGATTACTAAATAATAGTAGTCTCTCTTTTCTTTTTAAAATAAAGTTTTATATTTGTTGTGTAATATAAAACTTAATGCTTATGGGAATCTTAATGAAAGTGTTATTTGTTGCTGTAATAGCTATTACTATTATAGCGTTTGTATGGAAAGAAGCTACTAGTGTTCTTCCTGCAAAAGTTGTTACCTACATAAGAGTAGGAGGTGTGTTGTTAACTATTATTCTTGGTACTTTGTTGTTCTTGCTGTAATATGGACTTCGGGAATATACTTAGTGAGATTCTACGTACTACGGCTACTAGTTTTGATTTTGCGTTTGTAATCTGTGTAAATGTGCTAGCGTATCTAGTAATTAAATTAGTTGACAAACTTAATGGAAACAAAGTAGTAAGTACTTGGAATAAAAGAGTAATAACTCTAGTATGTGCTTTAATAATGGGAGTAATATACTTCTCATTAAAGCTAGGAGATGTTAAGGTAGTACTTAATTCTATTATTCTTAGCTTCGTATTTTGGAGCTGGATTATGAAGCCAATATTGGCGTTCTTCAATATAGACTATCGAAAGTTTATAGAACTTGAAGATAATGAACCTAATCAATATCCAAAGTAAGTACTATTAGTAAGATTAACAAGTGAGAGTCGACTAGAGATAGTCGGCTCTTTCAGTATACACCTCCTTTATGGGGGAATAAAAAGTATGTCCCACCTTCCTACGCTTTCATAGAGGCTCACCATAGGACTTTAGTACCTTTCCTTAACTTACTATTATCCGACAGTATTGCGTGCTACCACGGGTCTTAAAATGTGTCACTTGTATAAAAATGTTTACAATGCGAATATCTGTAAGCTAGATAGCAAGCTAGATAGAAGTGCTGAATTAAAATTATTAGTAAAAGTCTTGTCGATACCAATATAATAACTATATTTGTTATAATACTAATTCAAAATAATAGTGATATGAGTTCGTTAAATCAAATTGTATCTGAAATAGCTCATGCTATTCATCAGCCGAATAACTTTACTGCGAGACGTACTATTCGTAGTGCAATTATTCATACGTTCAATGAACAGATACGTCAGACTTATCAACGTCACGCTAATGTCGATAAGATATTAATGCAAAGATACAGGATAAGTTTAATTAATGTTCCTGACGGAGATATATTCCAAACTCTTGTTAGTACTAAGTATAAAGTTAAGAGAAGTAAGAATAGAGTTCCTAGACCAGTTCGTCTTGATAACAATTTACCATTTGTTAGTGTTCGTACTGTTGGATATGATAATATGGCTATTCCATTTATTAAGGAAGCAAATGCTCAATTTTATAAAGCTCTTCCAGGAATGTGTACCAGTTTAAGTTATGATTATATCAATGGTTATTTATATGTTAATAGTAATGGTAATCCACTTATTGAACCATTAGGTCATATTATCATTGAATCTCCATTTGAGATACCTACTGAAATTCCAATTGAAACTAATGAAAAAATGGAATCAAGTATTGATAATGATGATGAATTTATTATTCCTGAAGATATGGTAGAACGTATTAAAGATGTAATCTATAAACGTAATCTACTTAATGTTGAGAGAGTAACTAATGAAGTTCCAGTTAAAGATGATATAAACCAACAACAGATAGAAGTATGAAAGTAAATGCAATAGATAGATATGACATACGTAATATGTATACACATTTTATAGAGACAAGTGAAGAGGAGTACGACCTTGTGTCTCACAATATAGTCAGATATAAATCTTTGCTTTATCGAATTAAATACTCTATTGAACAAAATAGAAATGCTGTTGAAGCCATATTTGATGTATGTGTATATAACTACTGGGAATGGAATACAGATGAGTTAGATACTAATCAAAAAATGGAGAAAGCCATAGATGAGAAGTATGTTAAGTTTACGGATGTAAAACAATTAAGATATGGCAGTCTTTACCGTAATCTAAAGCAATACTTTAGAGTGCTTCGTAAGATAAAAGATTGTGAGATAAGACAAGATGTATTAAAGAAGCGTAAGTTAATTACAAGAGAACAATACAAAAAGTATTGTTACCTGTTCTTTGGAGAAATAGGAAGGCAAGTATTGAGAGGAAAGATTTATAAGTTTGAGAAGAAAATAGGTTGCCTTATTATAGAAAGAGTAAAAAGAACTGAATCACATGTTACTGCTGACGGTAAAGTTATTAAGCATAGAAAACGTATTAACTTTGTAGAAACTAGAAGAAATAAAGAAGAACTTATTATTAAAGGACTTACGCCTTATAATAAAAAGAAACATCTTGAAGCTATTGCAAAAGGAGAGGAATATGACGGTGTTAAATATATATCTTATAATAATTCGGATTGGTCTTGTAGAGTTATTATGATTGACGGTGCAGTTAAGAATAGGACAGTATTTAAATTTTGTGGTATAAATAATCACATGAATGTTACAAATGCTGAACTACTTGCAAAATGTCATAGTGTAGAAGATATAATAAATCTTGATACTGATATTAACAATCGTGTCTCTCTTATTTCTAAGTTTGACCCAAGTTATACTCAAAAATATATTAGAAACAATGAACAAAAACCTATCTTCAATAGAAACTATTATCGCAAGACTTGATAATGATTTCAATATTATGAGTAGTGATTATATACCTAGAGTTGGTGCTTGGTGTATAGATGCTATGAATGAAATGGGTATTCTTCAATATGAAGAAAAAGAAACTACTATTGAAGTTGTTGATAGAGTTGCTTATTTTCCATGTTGTATGAACGCATTTAAAGTGTATGCAGACGGATGTGAGGTTTCCCCCATAAAGAAAGGAAACTGTGGTTGCTCTTCCGGTACTACTGAATACTTCGCTCAAGACCGAGAGAAAGCTAGGGAGCGAGAAAGTAAACGTACTGTTGAAATAGATTCTGAAAACTATGAAGGACGTAATTACGTTTATCTTCGTGATGCTAATGCTATTCAATTAAACTTTGATACAGATGTTGTTAAAGTATCCTATCTTACAGTTAAGACTGTATATAGTGATACTTTTCATTGTAATATTCCTGTTATACCTGATAACGGAAAACTTATCGAAGCTCTTGAATGGTTTTGTATGTGGAAGTTACTAAGTAGAGGACTTAAACATCAAGTATATTCTCTACAAGGTGCTATGCCAGTTAATCCATATTTATTATGGAGAGATTCTCGTGACAGAGCAAGAGCTTCTGTTATTAATGAAAATCAAGATGCTAATGCCTATAAAGGTTGGGCGTCGTTCTTTTATAATGCAACATTTAGACCTAGAGACTAATGGAGATAGTTAAGGAGTTAAACAAAGACGGAGGTTATGAATCCATTAAGAATGGTTCAATGACCCATGCTGTTAATGCTATGGTTTCTCGTGACGGTAATTCTATTCAGAATGAACAGTCAATCGAGACAATTATAACATTAAGTGAAAATGAAGAGATAGTCGGTGTTATCTCTTGCTCTGATGAAATAGTTATCTTTACTAATAATAGTAAGATTAGAAGATATAAAGAATCTACTAAAGCTATTACGGAAGTTACTACTAATTGGAATTATCAAGGCGGTAAAGTTATAGGTACATATACCTATAATGTGAATAACGAATTAATTGTTGCTATTACTGAACTTAATTCTGATGAAGAAGTTCCATTAAAGATAATTAATCTTAATAAACCTAATTACCTAGAAGGTGGAAGCGATATTAAATATACGTTAGTTCCTAATATCCCTAAGACTAATCTTAATAACTCCAAGTTAGTATCAGGTAGCGCTATCTATAAAGGAATATATAATTTCTTTATTAGATATAAAGAAGGAAACGATTATACTGGTTGGTTTCCTATTGGAACTCCTGTATTAGTATGGGATAAAGGAAATCAAACTACTATCGAAGATAATAGTTTTGGTTATGACGACAGTAGCGGTAATCTCCCTGTTAACTATAAGATAGGAAACTTTACTTTTAAAGAAGATACTAATCTAAATACTGAAAAGGTAAACTTAAATATCGAACTAGGGTTACAAATAGATAATTCAGGTCTTAATTATACAGCTTATCAAATAGGTTATATAATTAATACTCAAAAGGGAGATACTAAAGTATATAATACTTCTGATATAGATATTAAAACTAGTAGAATCACGATAGACGATGTTTATAACGAAACATTTAGTCTAGATGATATTACTAGTTCTTTCTTTAATCTATATAATGTAAAAACCTTATGTAACTATAACAATAGATTGTATGTAGCTAACTATAAGGAAGAAAACATTAATAGTCTTGTAAGTTCTATTGATACTAGTAATATACAAGTTCGAGTTAAAGATTTTATCGGAAATAAATCTATAATGAGACGTAGTGTTACTAGAGCTGCAACTTCGTCAATAGTTAATAATCCTAGAACATTTGATATTAGCAAAGGATATGTAGTAACTATTAAAGGACGTGCTTATGGTGACGGTAGTGAATATAAAGAAATTACTAGAAAGTTCTTCCTTACTCGTATTGGTAAGAATAGTTACGGTACTTATTGTTTAATGATTTCATCCCAAGACTTTATTAGAGCTTTCTATAAAGATAGTAATTATGATAGTCATACTACTCCGTTCTATGTTTCTTATCAAGATACAGATAATCTATATGAAGCTGCTACTGCCGTAGTTGTTAAACCTGATGATAAAGATTGGTATATACTAGAATTTAGTAGATACGGAAGTACTTACTATGATGAGATATATCCTGATAAATATTCTAGTATAGTAAGTTTAGGATTCGTAAGTCATCCTTACGTAAGATATGGACGTACTAATGATTTGTTTACTAGCACTCCTTATAGTGCTCCTAATATTCAAAGAGATTTTAGTAACGATTTTAAAGTAGTATCAATTGAAGAATTTGACTTAAATATAGATACTAGAAAAATTATCGAGCCTATGTGGTTTTACTTAGGAAATGTTACTATCGGAGAAGAAACATATAAATTAAAATACGACCGTTATAATCCTATTGACTTTTATTATAAAATATATGATATGTCTACTGGAATTCCTGTTGATAAAGGAATGAAATTTAGACGTTCTTTTCAAACAGCTTATGTGGACTATGGAGGAGTATTAGATATTATTAAAGCTAAGTTTCCTAATTCAACTATATATACTATTGATGAATATGAAACAATTAATCCTACGGGAGCAATAAATGATGTTAAGACACAAGCTGAAGGAGAATTAACCGAAGGAGATAAACTTAGAATTGCATATGATGTATCTAAGAATAAGTTTATGTTTGCTACTAAATATAGTAGATTAGACGATAGTTATTGGCATCGTAGAGAAGATGCTATTTTAATTATTAATAGTGAAGGCGAAACTAGTAGACATACAATAGATGAATTATTTCCTAATCTATCTGTTAATTTCAACAATGAAATTAAATCTACACAAGATTTAATTAACGAAATTGAAGGAATACATGAAACAGTATATAAATGGAAAGTAGATAGAGAACCAACAGATGACGATTTCAATATTGATGAAAGTTATACTGTTGACTTTAATGTTATAAGTAGTCTTAGTGCAGATTTAAGTTCTACTAAAACATTTACTGACTTAAAGGCTTATCCTGTTGGTTATATTAAAGAAACAGTAGAAGAAGGGAATCAAACTATTATAACTGCCGAGAAAGAGTTCATGATAGTTATTCCATTTATAAATTATCTAAGGACTGTTTCTACTTATGATTACACAGGTAATGAAGATTATACTATTTATGATAGAGTAAGTGTTGAAAGTACTAAAGCCTATGAAGGAGTATTAGGTAACTTATATATTTGTTTCCAAAAGAATAAGAAGTTTAATCTTGACGGAATTAGTAATTATGACGGTTTACTTCTTGATATTCCTACTTTTGGTAAAGACGATGTATTAGCAATAAGCGAAGGTGGTATTCGTTCTAGTGGTAGTGAGTTCCTTGAACTGCATAATAATAATAAGTATAAAGAACTTCGTGTTAGTGGTCCTGACGGAGGTTATATTAGTTATGCTTTTGGATTTGCTTCTCCTAAGATATTAGATAGTGAAACTAAACCTGAAGATACAGAATTTTATTCAGATAGTGCTAAGTATGCAATTAATCAATGCGTATATAACTTCTTCGTACATTATGTATATCCTAATGGTAATATTACTGACGGTATTAATATTCCTAATACTATGAGTTATTCAGAGACTATTAGTTTAGGTACAGCTAATGAAGGTAATACTTCATTAACAATGGATATAAATGAAGACACTCTAATATCTGATATTAAGACTAAGTTTGATGCTTATAAAAGTCAATATGGTAATATTAATACTAATAATGCACACGATGTAGTTAATATATTTGATAGCATTAGTAATGTAAGATTCTGTAATATATTTCCTAAATATAATTCTAATGGTATTGCTCTTTATAAAAACAATAATGGCAATCGTATGTTTAGAGGAACTAGAAATCCTAGTCACAGAGGAATTCATCAGATAGAGTTCTTATTTGACAACATACCTATGAGAAAAGAGTTCGTAGGATATTTTATATCTTATGAAAAGACAGAACCTATATTAGTTAGTGAAGGTGTTCCTGTACGTAGAGATGATGATTTTAATACTGCATTTAATGAACAAGTTAATAATATTCGTTTCTATTATCCTGAATTTGATATTATAAAGAAGTCAGGTGCTGGTAATATCTTTATTACTGATAGTCGTTATACTATGGGTAATGCCTATAAAGGTCCTATGTTTACTGACTATTATAGTAGTGATGCTAATTTCAATCAATCTAGTCCTTCAGAAGAATTTGGAGATATTAGAGCTATTAAAAGTTCTACTATTATAATGGCTGATAGCAAAGATGATAATAATGCAGGTAGAGAAGCTGTTGTTAATCTTGTTTTGAATAAGTCATTAAAGTTAGGATTCTATACTACAAACGGTAGAGGTTATGTAAATGGTTTATTACTTAATATAAGTGATAACTTATATATGTCTGAGAATAAAGACCTTATTCCACTTGGCTATATTAAGTATGTTAATCCAACAGGAGATATTTATAATTATGGTTATGAAGATTATATCTATAATTATAATTATTACTTTATGACAGCATGTGTTTATGCATTTAATCGTAATGGTGTATACTACGATACTACTGACCCAATACCTAAGAAAGCTACGGATAATACTAATCTTTATCCTAATTTCCCTAGAGTACATTGGGATAGTGAAAGAGTAGGTAATACTCCTATAAGTAGAATAATTCTTAATTATTATTCGCTATATCCATTATTTGCTAAAACTATTAAAACAGCTCCTGATGAAAGATATTATACTATTCATACTGATGATAATTCTTTTGTTCAGAATGTTCGTATGATTCATCTATTGCCTACTACTATTAATGATACATTTGAAATAAGTAGTATGTATCTTGATTATGCGGGTAAGAAATTTATTAATTATAATGAATTATTATATAGTAACTTTGTTACAGAATACCGTCAAACTATTCGTAGAAGTGATGTTATTAGTGATGAATCAGTAGAGAATAAATGGCGAATATTTAGACCTAATGCTTATAAGATAATTAGCGAAAATAAAGGTGACATTATTAACGTTATTGGTATCGGCACTTATCTTATAGCTCATTGTGAACATTCGATGTTTATCTTTAATAGAGATAATACACTTTATACTAAAGATAAAGATGTTCAAATGTTAATGCCTGATGCTTTCGATATTGATTATCAAGAGGTATTTACTAGTGAGAAAGGATATGGTGGTCTACAAGATTTTGAAGCATACGTATGTAATGAAGCTGGCTATATATTCTTAGACAGAAGTAAGAAGAGGTTATATAGATTTGATGAAAAGAATCTAAATGACCTAGGTGACGGAGTACAGTCTATATTAGATGAGTATTTAACTAGTAATACTCAAATACTAATGGGAATGGATAAGGAGAATAATCGGTTAATCTGCTCCTTTATGGGGGATGTTTCAGATTTTACCCTTAGTTATAATTTCGTCACTAATACTTGGATAAGTGTACATACTTATTTATGTAGAGGATTTTATAATACAAAAACTAATTTGTATATTAGTTCCTTCAACAAGAAGAATATTATAGGTCAATTAGGATTCGTAAAGCCTTTGAGTTATCTTAAATATACAGACTTTGAGATAGCCGCTAATAAGAATCCTTTCTATGTAGGAGAAAACAATAATACTATGGTAGTCGATGTATTATTCAATCTTGAGTATGATACTATTAAAGTACTTAACTACATAAGTTATGACTTATATAAAGCTAATGACATTAACTTTGCAGGTAATAAGATACTATTGTTTAGTAATACTTCGATAAGTAGACTTGAAGATATTACTGTTAATGAACGTAATACTTTCGATACGGCTAAACCTTATTATGAACATGGTAAATGGAATTATAATTATTTTCGTAGTGTTTTAAACGAAGTAGTTACTAATTATCCAATAGATAGACTTACTGGTAAGTTGACTGTTGATGTTGATAAGAACTACGAACCATTTAAATCCAATCTTATTAATGGTAAATATCTAGGTGTGCGTTTTGTAATTAATGACGGAACAGCTAAGATAGAGATTAAGAAGATTGAATGTTATGTTAATAAATACAGAGAATAATGAAACGTATTAATGAACAAAGACCTAAAGCATTTATAGGTGCTGCGATTTCTGTTGGTACTAATATTATTAGCGGTATCATAGGTAATCGTAAGAAGAAGAAAGCTGAACAAGCCGAAAGGTTAAGACAAGAGCGTCTTCAAAACTTACAAGACAATCAGGCTTTAGCTAGTGCTCAAAATGAGAACATGATGTCCGAAGAAGAGAAGTCACAGTTCTTAAGCCAATACTTATCTAAGGGTGGGAAGGTACGAACCTTCCCCCATAAAGGGGCGAAAGCTCGTATTGTCGAGGGTGGTACAGCTATTCCTATTAAGAAAGATTCATTTCTTCTTAAAGGACGTAAACACAATACTGGAGGTATTGTTATTGATGCAGGTAAGACAGGTGTTGAAGCTGAAGGTGGTGAAGTAGTGCAAGTTACTCCTAAGCAACTTAAAGTATTCAGTGCTCAACCTATACTTAATGGTAATAGTCCTGCTGAACTAGTTCAGAAAGGTGCAGAACCTTCTAAAGTATTTAATGCACAAGAAGAATTTAAGGATAAAAACAATCTTAATGATGATGGTACTAAAAATAACAGTAAGATGAAAAACGGTGGTATTCGTAAAATTTATCCAAGTCTTTCAGGAAGATATTATGGAAAAAATGAAGGACGAGCTATTCGTAGTTTAAGAGAAGCTCGTAGTAATCCTAATTATCAATACAATGGTAATAATATTCCTTCTATGCCTTCTCTTAATAGTGAATTAAAACCTATTAAAAGAGAAGAACCTGTTAAGAAGGAAGTAAGTAAACCTAAAAAACAATCTTTTAGTTCAGCTTTCGCAGAAGCTCGTAGACAAGGACTTAAAGTATTTGAATGGAACGGTAAAAAGTATGGTACTCAATTAGCTAGCGAAGTAACTAAAAAACCTATTACTAATAAAGTTGAGCCTAAAGTAACTAAAGAAACTAAAATTGAACCTAAAACTAAAACTAAAGTTCAAACTATTGAAAGAGAGCTTCCCGAAGTAGTTATTACTGCTCCTCGTAAAAAGCAATCTACTTTAAATAATAATGTTAGTTCTAATAAAGTTGAGCCTAAATCAAGTAAAACTAATATTATTCCCGAAGTAAATGTAGTAGGTTCTCGTATCCCTAAAATGATTAAGGATAATACATTTGTTCCAAGTCAGTATTCAAGTAATAATAATAATATTACTGTTCCTAGAGAATCTACTTCTGTTTCTTTATATAAAGGAATCAAAAGTATATTAGGCGTTCCTGAACGTCGTAGAAAAAAATTAGGCGGTCTTTCTCGTAGTAAAGATTATGGTTCTGATAAGAAACCATATCCTAGTGTTAAGTCTAAAGATTTTGCAGGTGGTGGACGTAGTTATCCTATTCCTACTAAAGCTGATGCTCGTGATGCTCTTAGATTAGCTGGACTTCATGGTCGTTCTGATGTGAGAACTAAGGTATATAAGAAATATCCTGAATTAAAGAAATCAGCTCTTGGTTCTAGGACAAGATTATTAAAGAATAACTATAATAACTTTGGTTTAGAAAAAGATTATAGTAGTAGTTTTGCTCCTAATGCTTTGACTAAAGCTAATATGAATTCTGTTAAGACTAATAGTGTAGTTCCAAGTAAACCTGTTGGAGCTTCTATTAGTTCTAGTACTAGTCCATTATCTAAATCTAGTAGATTTGGAAACTTTATGAGCGGTATAGGTGGAGAAGCTATTAGTGCTAGTATTGGAGCATTAGGTAATATTATAAGTGGTGTTACTAATAAGAACAGTATTAATAATATTCAAGCTCCTACTAGACCTAGAACTATAATTCCTGCAAGAATGAGAACTACTTATAATATAAATCCACAATTAGCTGAAAGTCGAGATTCTGAAAGAAATATGGCTAGAATTATTGATTCTAATACTTCTAGTTCGTCAGGAAAGATTGCTCGTATTCAATCTTTAGCTAATCGTGGAGTTCTCGAACGTAATAAACTAAGAGGTATGAAAGAGAATGTTGAGACAGGCCTTCTCAATCGTTCTGCTCTTAATCGTCAAGGAGTAGGAGCTGTAAACAATCAAATATTAAACGCTTATGATAATGCAATTACTCAAACCGAAAACGAAAAGATTCAAGCAAGAGCTAATAATCGTACTAATATAATTGAAGGTCTTACTAGTGCGGTTAGAGATTATCAATTAGGTATGGATAAGAGACGTTCAGAAGAAAATGCTACTGCTGCTATGATGTCTGCAAATCCTGAACAAATGGAACTATTCTTAAAGTTGATGAATAAGAATAAAGGTAGATTAGGTAGAGTAAGAAGTACTTTATTCAGATGTGGTGGTAAGAAAAAGATTGCTTAACTATAAATACTATAACTATGCCAATAGATATTAGAACAGCTGGTTATCAGAAGAGAGAGCGGGTTTCCGCTCCTTTAGATGTTTACAATAGTACGTTAAATACTCTACAACAGAAACATGATACTGCTATTGAAACTAGTAATCAGATTAAAACGTTTCTTGCTAATAAGCAATTAAACGAAGCTGAAAATGAGTGGCTCGATAAATATTCGAGAGATGTTAATGCTCAAATAGAAGCAAGTGCTCAAGAAGGTAGTTATGCTACCGCATTAACTACTGCAAGAAGATTAGCCGGAGAAGTTGCTAGTAATCCAGGACTTATTGGTCGTGAGCGTTATCAACAAGAGTTTAAAAAGTTCCAAGACGAAGTTACTAATAGTGATGCTTATGATGGAGATGTTAAGGCTTATACATTGGAACAGAACAAATATAATTATCAAGACCAAATAGATGAAACAGGTAGAGTAATAGGCGGTAATCAATTCAAACCTAATTATCGTCCTGTTGAACAAATAGATTATAATACTTTATATCAGAAAGTATTGTCTACTGTTGGTGTTGATTCTAGTTCAGGTGAACAGTTAGTATGGGGCGATGCAGAAGGTAATCTTAAAGAAGGTCAAGGAAATATTGTTGCTGGTGATGTTCCTTATCTTAAAACTTCCGGTGGTATTCAACAGTTATCTAAGGAGAAGATACGTGCTGCATTTGAAGCTGCATTAAATGAAACTCCTGGTGCTCGTGCTTCTCTTGAACAAGACTATAAAGTAAATGTTTGGAAAGCTAATAAAGGTAATAAGAACAATCTTGTTACTAAGCCTGACGGAACTATTATGCCGCAGAAAGAATTTGAAGAGAATCTATTTGCTCCTAGATATGCTGCTTCTGCTTATCGTAGAACTGAAAGTAAAATTAGTCCTGAATTAGGATTTAATCTATTAGCTGCTGCACGTAAAGCAGCTGCTAAACCTAAGACTGGTAAAGAACCTGAATTATTGCCTTCTATGCAAACAATTGGTGGTAAAGAGAAAGTAGAGCCTGATACTCCTGCTAAGGTTGCGTCACAATTAAATACACTTAATGGTCAATTAGCCAATATGTTTGCTACTTATGGAATATCTAAATCTGTTCCATTAGATAAAGCATATGCTCAATTAAGGTCAAGTATTGCTAATAATAACAATCTATCTGATACAGCTAAGAAACAAACATTGGACGAAGCATATAATTATTATAGTGGTATTAATAATGCCAATAATAGATTAGATGCTATGAAAGGACATCTTACACAAGATGAACAGTTTGCATCTGATTTCTTAGGTAAGAGACTTAGTAATGGAAATATGGCAGATACTAATAATCCTATGCAACGTGAATATGCTAATAGAATGAATAAATTATTCACAGATTCGCAAGGTAATAGTTTTGATACAGTTCTTGTTAATCCTATTAACGAAGCTAGTAAGGCTGCTATTATATCTAAACTAAGAGTTGATATGGGTCTTACTAGACAAGATGTATCATTCTCTAAAATAGGGGATAAAGAATATATTCGTATTAGTAAAGATGCTTATACTCGTTTAGCTCCTGAAATAAGTGAAGTATTAAAAATTAATCCTATTGGATTTACTAATGAAGGTGTAGAACCTAAATCATTTACTAGAGCGGATGAAGTCTATCATGGTAATAAATATTATGGTAGTAAAGTCACTGCATTTATGGCTGGCTTTAGAGCACTTGGTCGTGGAGAGATAACAACTGCCGGAAGTGATAAAAACTCAATAGCTTATGTATATGAGAAAGCTGCACAAATATCTAATGCTGCGACTGAAAGAGTATCTAAAACCCTTCCTCCTACTTATGTAGACTTAGCGGTATTTGACTTACCGCCTCATGTTGTTGCTTTAGGCCAAGGCTTTGAATCCGAACAACTCAAAGACTATAATGAACGGGTTATGAATATGGTCAGTATTGCTAATCCAGGAAGTATAGTTATTAAGAAACGTAATGAAGAAGGAGTTCTTGAAGTTGTTGAAGATAGTAGAGATAGAGATGCTATCATGCAGACTATTCAAGCTCAAATTAAGAAGAAGAATATTAATAATGGTTGGTGTAGTTCTGCTTCTACTGGTGAATACGGTATATTCTTAAATATTCCTTATACTGTAAAGACAGGTAAGAATGTTGGTAAGAATCCTGATTCTGATATGGAAGATAGAATACAGAACGCAGTAGCCGGAGACTATATGATTACGGGTGCTGTACTTAATGATGAGATAGAGAGATTTAAATCTTTGCCTGCTGTTAAAGCATGGGACACTCTCAATTCTATTAAGTATAATAACGCTCTTAAAAGAGGCTATCGTTTATCAGATAGTGAATTTGGAGACGGTAGTTATTCAGCCGTTACTGACGGTAACCTGTATCAAATACTCGATGCTAGTGATTCTCCTGTAATTAAGATTACTGAAAGTGAATTATTTGAACGTATGCTTCAAAACAATCAAGCTAATGCTGTTCTTGCTCCTGTTAAAGAAGATATAGATTTGATTAGTGCTAGAAATGGTTCTATTGCAAATTCCCCCATAGAAGAGCAACAAGTGATTGCTCGTCCGCTTATGCAGAAGGCTATGATAATGGCAGGTGCTACTGGTAATCTAAATGAATTAGATATAGATACTAAGAGACAAGTATTTCAATTCTTTAATCGAATGTACTCTAGTCTTACGGGAGAAACTCCTAGTCAAGTTATACTTAATCAAATGAACGACTTAATGAAGTAAGCGTATGCCAAACATGTTTGATAATATATCAGTAGAAAAAGCTCCACTAACTAGTGGGGCTAATTCTGTTAATATGGCTAATGATGTTCCTACTGTTACTAAATATAAACCTGATGTTGCTGCACAAGGCAACTTTATGTTTCGTAATCTTACAGGTAAAGAAGTGTTTACTGGTACAGAGGAAGATTATCATTCATTAGCTAAGTATGGTGCTGAACCTAATAGGTATCAAAGTAGAGAAGAATTAGAAACTCTACGTGCTAAGAATCAATCGGCTTGGAAACAGGCAGGTAATGCTTTAGGACAAACTATTGGTACTGTTATTGGTGATACTGTTGGAGGTATGGGTATGCTAATAGATTTAGCTACTGCCGGATTATGGGATGATAAACCTTTTAGTAATCCTATTACAAGAGCTGGTGATACTATATCTGATTATGTTCGTGACGATTTATTTCCTATATATCGTGAGAACCCTGATAAAGCATTTGATATGAATGACTTTTCAGGTTGGTTCTTTAGTCAAGTTCCTAGTATTGCTAGTTCTCTATCTTTAATGATTCCTGGCACTCTTTTAACTAAAGGAGTTGGAGCTGTTGGTAAAGGAGTTGCAGCATTAGGACGTAGTAGTTCTAAAGTAAGTCGTGCAATGAATTGGGCAAAGAAGGCTACTAAATTAGATAATGTATATCGTGCTAATAGATTAAAGATATTAGCTAATGACGGTATTACAGCTATTGGTATGCGTTTAGGTGAGAATTATCAAGAAGCTCGTGGTGTTGCAGAACAAATAGAAGGTGAAGCATTGTCTCTATTTACTGGAATGTCTGACGAAGAGTTTCAGAATTGGTTAGATAACAATCCTGATATTGCAAGTGAGGCTAAAGAAAGAACTAAAGAAGAAGCTGCTCTTATAGTTGCAGATAAGGCAGCTATGCGTAACTTTGGTTATAACGCAGGTAACGTATTCTTTGATTTCATGCAGTTACGTGCTGTTAATAAAGCAATAGGACAAGTCAATCGTGCTATTACTCCACGTATTCGTTATTCACAGAATCAAGCTCTCGATAGAATAGCTTCTACTGGTGTTGAATCTGCTAGTCAAACTTTAGGTCAAGCGGCAAAAGGTACTATTAAAGATTTTGCAGGTAAAATAAATCGCTTTGTTAATTCTAGTGAGAATCTACTATTATCTGAATTAACAGAAGGTATTGAAGAAGCTATTAACTTTGTAGGTCAAGAAGAAGGTACTTTATACGGTCGTTATTTGTTAGGTCAAGCTGAACAATACAATGGTGCTGTATCTATGGATAGAATAGAGAAGTACTTACAGAATCCTCAATTATATAATTCTGCACTTTGGGGAGTTATTGGCGGTATTACTTTTGGTGGTACTATGTCAGCCATTAATAATCGTAAAGGCGGTAATATAGAAGAGAAACAACGTATTGCTGAAATAAATGGTCGTGAACAGGTATTCAATGAGTATGCTCGTCAGATGCAGATTATTGATAATGGTGAAAATCCATATCAAATAGAACGTGATGCTAATGGTAATCCTATTACTTATTTAGATGACGGTACTGTTAGTCAAGACCCAACAGTTGGTACTACTCGTTATACTAAGGTTAGCCCTGAAGAACAAGAAGATTTGCGGGCAGCGGCTAAAGAGAAGTTTACTACTACTCTTACTTTAAATGCTATTCGTTCAGGTAATTATGAACTACTTGAAGATTATATTGAAGACCCTAGACTAAAGAAGAAACTAGTTGATTCGGGTCTTGTAGATGATGCTGAATACGATAGAGATACGCAAGAATTAAAGAAAACTATGCGTACTGTTCTTGATAGATACGTTAATTATTCTACTGCATTACGAAGTTCTAATATTGATGATGCTTTACTAGATGTTGCTATATCAGAGAATATAGTTAATGCACAAGAAGCGGACTTATTAAATAAACGAGTAGAAAGACTTAATACTATTCAATCTCAATTAGAGAATAGCATACCGGCTATTAATGAAGTTCTTGACCCAATGGCTAAGAATCGTATGCAGTTAGGTATATTAGAACAGTATCGTAGAGAAGTAATGTCTACTTATAATAGTCTAAAGAATAGTAATAATCCTTTAGATAGAGCGCAAGCTAGTCAGTATATTGATTTATCGCGAATAATTGAATCTAAGGTTACAGACTTACGAAGAGGTTTAAATCCTATGGAAAGTCTGTTTCTAGATAATGTTCGTAGTGTAGAGAATATTGCATTAGGAATAGAAGGTAGCGAAGAACAGAACAACTTAATCAAGAAACAAATAGAAGAACTTGATGAAAGTGATTTAGCTCTATTTAAACAGGCAGGTAAAGACTTTAGTCTTGGTACTCTTGCTAAACAAGTTCGTAATATTAATTCAGAGTATATGGATAATATGGGACAGATACTTCTTGATGAAATTCGTAGAGATAATTATCGTTCTCGTATTATTACTACTAACGAACAAGCTAAAGAATTTGAAGATACTCGTAAGAAAGAATTAGAAGATGCAGCTAAGAATCTAGTTAAGTCAGCAAAGAAGAATCTTAATGACTTTGTTAATATGGCCAATGAAAAAGAGCTTGGTAATCTTGAGAAAGCACTAGATAATGCGTTTACCGATGAAGAAACTCAGAATACTAGCAATAAGAGTTTATCTAATGCTGTTAGTATTTTAACTAATTCAGAGAATGGTAAGAATGAAATAAGTAATCTAAGAGAAGCTATTACTAAAAGAAGAAATAAGTTAGCTATACAGAATGAAGTACAGCAAAGACAGCCGGAGAATCAGCAAGAAACCTCCTCTATGGGGGAAGGGAGGAGCGAAGCGACGACTCAAGAAGAACTAGAAGTTAAGCCTAAGCCTAGACCTAAACCAAAGACTGCAAAAGAGAAGAAATTAAAGGAAACGTTAGACAAAGTAGTATCTCAATCTAATTCAGGTATTGTAAATAAGTCTAATATAGGTAATCTTGAATTTACGATAGTAAATCCTTTTGCAAGTCTTAGTGATGTATCTCGTAAACCAGTTAAAGTTAATGATATTGATATTCGTATTAGTAGGTTCGGAAATGTAAGTATTGACGGATTAGATGCTAAAGGCAATATAATTGCTGATGTCACTATTGAAGAACTTAATGCAGCTATTGCTATTGGAGATATTACTGTTGTAGATACTTCCAAGAAAGAAGATACTGGAACTGATAATACAGTTCTTGAATCATCCATATCTGATAATGATTTGGAAGGTCAGCGTCAACGTATAGAAGAAATCAATCTTATCATAGACTTGTATAATCAGATACAAGGTAATGAAGTAGAAGGTAAGACTTTTACTAGTCTTAATGATATGATGATATATCTACAACAACTTAATCCTAGAGCTATTAATCTATATAACGATATTAAAGTTCTAGCTAATCGTCAAATAGTAAACGGTAAGATAGTTAATGTTGATACAGAAGTTAAGACGCCTTCTGATATTATACAGTCTGCAAGTAAGACATTAGAAAATGCTATTGCAGAAGATAAACAACGAGCTAAAGATAATGGTTATTTCTTTAATTTAGTTAATCTAAGCGATAGTAAAGTTTATTCTCGTATTGGACAACTTAAATCTAATGATACAGTTAGTGTAGAACTAGATGAAAACGATAATCTTATCGTTAAGTCTCGCGGAATTAAAATAGGAGAGTTTCCTAAGATTGGTTATAATAACGGTAATGTTGAAGTTATGAATCAAGGTTGGAGATATACTGTTAAAGATGGCAGTATAGATTTCATAACTCAACTTCAATCTATTATTAGTAATGAAGATGAAAGTGCTAAAGAATTTATACAACTGCTTAATAATATACGTCGTTTGTATCGTGTTCGTAATAACCCTGAAGTTGAAGGAACATTCGGACATCAGCTCAATGCTTTACAAGAGAATGAGAACTGGAAGAATTTAACTAGTTTATTCGGTGATACTCAAACTAATCTATTAGATAGGATTAGACATCTTAATAGTATTATATTCTTTAATAATGCTCTTAATGTTAATCAGTCTGATTTTAGTATCATTGTTAACGATTCGTTAACTAATTGGATGAATAAACTCAAGAAGTCTTATACGGACATTAATAACTTAAAGTCCTCTATTAGTAAAACTAAGTCTAAAAAGAAACGTCTAGTTGTTGGACGTACAAGTTCAGGTAGTGTTATTTATGCTAAAGATAAACAAGGTAATCCTATATATCGTAAGTTTGGAGATGTTACTACTAGTGAAGCAACTGACGGTTATCGTTTAGTAGTAGGAGTTGACGGCGGAGTAGCTGATATTAAAACCAATACTATTATTGCGGCTAGTCGTATTCCTAGAAATGTAGTAGGTATGACTATTAAAGATTCAGAAGGAAGACTTATTGCAGTTCCTAGTCGTGAGAATACTATGAGTAATAGTGAAACTGGTGCTACTGAATATACTAAGAGATTTAACGAAGGATTAGATAAACTACTTCATTCTTTATTAGATGCTACTCTACAAGGCAATGAAAATCTTCATACTCAACTATTAGAAGAAGTATCTAAATATATAGGTAAACAGAAAGTACTGTACGGTTATGAAGTAAGAGGTCATGCTTTAATACCTATTAATAGAGTTGCACCAACTATTTATTTTAATCTTAAAGATAGAAATGTAGCTTTCTCTATTCCTGGCGAACTTAAACCTAGAAGACTTATGGCTCGTATGCCTAATGGTTTTGTTCCTACTAATAATCATGGTAACTTTAGTAAAATGTTACAAGAAGTATATGCTTTACTTACTCGTAATGTTATTAATTCAGCTATTCGTGGTGAATCTAATCTATTTAGAGTTGTAGACGGCAAGTTACAAGCTAAGATACCTAACATACTTCAAGATGAATGGTTTGATACTGGTTATAGTAGTTATGAAGAGTTTGTAGCTAAAGACGGAGTACTAGTTACTGACTTAGGAAATATTACTGATAGTAAGGGTAATATCATTAGTAATTTTAATTATACTGGCGATGTTTATAATAGAACTATTACTCTTATGAATCCTAGTCGTAGTACTGGTCGTACTAACGCGGCTGACGCCGCTGTTTCCCCCATAGAGGAGCAATCTGCTGAATCTTCTATTTCTGTACCTGACCCACTTGTTAGTCAAGATACTACTCTCCAAGTAGGTACTCTTATGGAAGTTGCACAAGCTAATACTGATAATCCTAATCTATTATCTGTTGTATCTGCATTAGAAGCTGCTGGTGTTAAACTTAGTCCAGATATTGAAACAGTAGGTGATGAAGGTAGATTTGCAGGAATAGTTGCCGGTGGTAACACTATTGTTCTTAGTAATCGTTTTGAAAGTCTTGCTCCTGAACGTAGAGTACTTACTCTTATACACGAAGGTGTACATTATCTACTTAATGATGAACGTGCTAATATAGAACAATCATTTGGAGACTTATATGATAAGTTTGCTAACTTTATTAATCAAGATTCTCGTCTAGTAGATGAATATGGAGAGTTCTTGAATAGTGGTAAACCTAGAGCTGTTGCTATTGAAGAGTTTGTAGTTGAAGCTATTACTAATCGTACATTCGCTAGATTACTTGCTAGAATTAAGTATGATTCTAATCCTACTACTGAATCAAATAACCTATTTACTAAAATAGTAGATGCTTTAGTAGAATTAATAGGTAAGATAGGACAAATAGATAATACATTACTTGGAGAAGTTCGTAATCGTTTATCTACTATTGGATTAGAAACTAGTGATACAGCTAGTACTTCTACTGTTACTCATGACGATACTTTTGATAGAGCAGAGGAAGATGTTAGCGTTCCTACTGATGATGTATTTGATATTCCTGATATAGACTTAGATTTAGATAGTAGTATAAGTGATAACTACCGTCAAGTCGATAATTTCGATAGTCTGATTGAGGGATTGAATAATCGACAAAAGGCTATTGTGACGCATTTGTTTGACACTGGTGAGCTTAGTTTCGTATGTAGTTAAGTAAGATAAGCCTAGAGATGAAAGTCCGGCAGAAAGCCTTAGAATGAGCCATTTTAAGCGCATCTGTCGGACTTTTATATTTTCCTTATCTTACTATCACGACAGTATATAAAATGCGAAATTCGGCAGGAATTTGCGGTCTACGGGCATCCGTCTGCCTTCGTAACGTGCGGTTTTCGTCCGTCTAATGAATCTATTTGATAGTATTGATAATAATGCTATCTTTGGTAATGTTAGTAATAACTTAATTAATAATATAAAGTATATGAGTTGTATTCCTAGTAACCCTAAATTAGATAAGCTATTACCGCTTACTAATAATGATGTTAGAAAGTCTACTGAATACTTTGCTACTATCGAAGACAATAGTTTTCGTGATTGGTATAAAGAAAAGACTGGTAGAGATTTTAATGATGAGAATATTGATACTAATACTGTTAATGCTATAATAGCATATAATAACAGAGAGACTATCAATACTAAAGATTATGTTCAGAACGTTCGTACTTCACGGACTGGTGTATTTGGTAATGACATAGCGAAAGAAGACCACGCTATTAATATTCTTGCTACTATTTATTTAAAGAGTCAAGGAAGTATTCGTAAAGCTCTTGCTAATAAAAAACGTAAGGGTGAAAACGAAGTAATAAAGGATAAAGCTGGTAATGAGTTAAGTCCTCAAGCCGCTATAAAGCTGACTATGATTACTTATCTTAATAGACATCTAAAAGAGAATGATAATAAACTTACTCAAGAACAAAAGGCTTATGTAGGTACTATTATTCGTAATCTTTACGATGGCGGTAATTATAATCGTAATGAGTTATTTGATATAGTAATTAACTCACCGGAAGTAGTTAGTCTTAGCAAAGAGTTTGGTATAGATACTAATGAAGATTTTGAATCTAATGATGATGTTAAAGAAGATAGTGAACAAAACTCTCGTCAAGATGACCAAGAAACTATTGCTGCTCTTCGTGCTGATTGGTCTGAAATATCTGACCAACGAAAAGATATAGATAAAAATGTTAGCAAAGAAGTAAAAGAATGGTTTGCTCGTTTACCTAAAACAAATAGTAATAGTTTTATAAATGAACAGCCTGATACTTCTAATAATACTTATTCAGGCATGGCTGAAAGTACTACTTTTTCTAGTTCTTTTAAAGCTATTAATAACTATGGTAATTTCTCTAGTGTTGAAGCTATGATAGAGAGTTTCCATACTATTGCTGCAAGATTTAAAGAAGTATCTCATTTAGAATATGCTGCACGTTTACTAGAAGACGAAGCCAATGTTCAGATGAGAAATAAGATATTTACTCAACTAAAACAATCTATTTGGGAACGTAATGAAGTAGTTTATAGTCAAGACGGTTCTAATGTGGTTACTAAGAATCGTAATACTTTTCCTAAACTTAATCTACAAAACAAAATACTTAATAGTTTCGATTCACTTATTCACAATCCTTCTATTATGGCTAATGATATTGCCGTATTAGACGAACTTAAAAACAGATTATCTACACTAAAAAATTCTAACACAAATGAAATCCAAGAAATTACAGAGCAAATTGCTGCAATTTTTAATAAGTATAACTTCGGCATCAATAGACAGGGTGTTGTTAACTACGTTCGTAACTTCGGTGATAACCAACTTTCTAATATCTCTTCTATTGTCGATGATTTGTTAGAGTTTAATAAAGTAGTAGGTAAGGCGACTAATCTATTAAAGATAGATAGTGAAGCACAACGTATCTATTATGCAGGTGAATATGCTAAAACTAAAGAGAATGAAGAATATGTAGTAGTTCCTTTTGATAAATCTCAACTACAATACAAAGGTGGTTATGCTAATAATATAGCCAATCGTATATCTAATAGATTTAAAGATTATCAGATAGTAGATTCTGAATTTAATAGTATTAATGCAGAGAACAATCTAGTTAGTGATATTTTAAAGAACAACTATATAAGTAAGTTCTTTGAAAGAATTAACGATAATCGTTATAATGATAATCCTGTTAGTAATACCGAACTACGTGATTACTTAGTTAAATTTGCTAATATTCCTCAATACAAATATAGTAATATTCTTATTGAGAAAACTTTGTCTAATGGAAAGATAATCCCAGGTTTACTTCGTCTTACAGATACTGGTTATGAACTAACTGAATATTATCGTGAATTTGGTGCACAATTATACAACGGAGTTAGTAACGAAGTAACAGGAAAGGCTAAATCTTATAAAGATATTAATGCTCTTGAATGGGATATTATTACTCTTAATGAATACGCTAATAATGGTGACAATTATGAGATGACTAAAGGAGTTAAGAAATCTAAGTTCTTTACTCAAACACCTTCTGATGCACCTAAGACTTTCGTATTTAATAGTTATAAGTTAGATTATACTGGACTATTTAATGCTAACGGCTCTATTAATCGTGGACATCCTATATATGTAGCTTATGCTAATATTTATGCTAAAGAACTTGCAGAAATGGCGCAAGCTATTAACTTCTTATTTGAGACAACTGTTGAGAATGGAGTAGTAACTATCGTATCTGATGAAAATGGTAAACCTAAGATAAAAGAAGAGTTTAAAGATTTACGTAAATCTGAAGCTAGACTTAATTATCATTATCGTAAAAGTATTCTTGATAGCAATGGCAAACCAACTGGTAATGTATTTAAATTTAGAAGTCTACTTATTGATAAAGTTAAAAACCTTAATAAGTATAATAGTGAGACAGCTAAAACGGTAGATATGAATTGGCTATTTGAAGGAGGTGACGTATTCTCACTCCTTTATGGGGGAAAGAATAGTGAAATATCATTGATACAAGACGAGAACGGAGAATATAATATTAGACTTACTGGTGAACTTCGTAATTCAGTTTATAATTATATAGATAATTATATTAATTATAGAATACAAGAAGCTATTGCTAAATATAATTCTAATAAAGAATTTGTAGATAGATATAAGAACGCTAGTCAAGAATCATTTAATGCTTTCATTGCAGAAATGGTACTTAACTATGAGATTCAATATAATAATCTCAATGATATGTTCTTCGGAGATGAAGCATATTATAAAGATTCTCGTGATACAATTAAACGTAATAAAGAATATCAAGCCGGAGGATTAGCTTATGCAGGTTATGATTTATATAATGTACAGAAGCATTTGGGAGATATAGTAGTTTCTCCTAATAAGACTATTAGTGTAGATAGTAGTTTCAAATATATTACTCTTGAAGATGTTCAAAGCAAAGGTGGAGTTATTGAAGATTTAAAGAAGCAATTAAAGATAGCTAAAGTATCTAAAGAGACAGAAGCATTTGTACTTAAACAGTTTGCTAAAGATAAATCAGAAGTAACTGATGCTCAATCGTTTATTACTCTTGATGAATTTGTTCGTAGAATGTATTTACGCGGAGAATATGATAGTTATAAAGATTTAATTGAAGCTCTTTATGACGAAACTAAGCCTATTGACAATGTTAAGTTAGGAGAATTATCTAAGAAGATACAAGTTCAGAAGAACTTCTATTATGACTTAGAAATAGATAATGATGCTAAATTAGCTAATCCTATTCAGATTAAAAATGCAGAGTTTATACTAATACCTAGATTCTTAGGTAATAGTGAACTTGGTGCTTTGGCTAAATATATGACTGATAATAATATTGGTCAGGTTAACTTTACTACTACTGAAAAAGCTACAACTAATAGAGTATTAGAGTTTTGGGATGCTCATGGGAAATTCCCCTCTAAAGAAAGGTTGAAACAGTTTAACTTGGATATTCAAACTAAGTATAAAACTGGTTGGTATTCTAATCTATATACACAGCAAGATATTCCACAACACATGGACGGTGAGAATAAAGCTGGATTGCAGATAGTTAAGAAACTAATTGATAATATAGGTAATACTCCTGAAGGACAATCTCTTATTAAAGATTTCTTTGATAACTTTACTGCTAATATTCAAGATAGTTTTAAAGATGCTGCTTCTCGTATTGGTGTAGAGATTGATGCTAAAGGTAATGTAGTATACGAAGATGGTAAAGCTAAGATTGATAATAATCAATTTATAGCATTAATCAAAGATGAGCTAACTCGTAGAGGATTAGATAGTAATTATCGTAAATATGCTGAAATTAATCCTGAAACTGGTATGCCTTATATGCCAGCATGGACTAATCTAGTTCGTAGTAAGATAGAGAATATTGTAAATAGTATATTTACTAATCGTATTACTCGACAAGTACTTCCGGGATTTCATGCTAGTCAAGTATCAGATGTTGGTATGACAGCTTTATCTAGTCGTACAGATTTAAGAGATTTGATGCAATCAAAAGTAGAAGAAAAGCATGGGTATAGTCTAGGACGTAAACTAACGTATCATAAAGACGGTAGTCAGATAGTAGAAATACTATTACCTAAATGGATGGTTAAGGCTTATAATACTTATGACAATGAAGGCAATCTTATACACGAAGTAACTATTGAAGATTTGCAAGCTGCTGGATTAGATACTATGATTGGTTATCGTATTCCAACAGAAGGTAAACAATCAGTAGCAGTAATGAAAGTAGTTGGATTGTTAGATGAATCTCAAGGTTCTACTATTGTTGTTCCTGATGAATGGGTATTACAAACTGGTGCTGACTTTGATATTGATAGTATCTATGGTATTTATCATACTGCTTATTTTGATAGAAATGGTAAACCTCATAAAGTCAAATATATAGAAGGAGAAGACGAAGTATCTACTTATCGTAGATATATTGGTTATATAAATTCTTTAATAGATAAAGAAACTCGTAAAGCTACTAGTTCTGAATTTACTAAAGAAGAATTTAAAGAAACTCGTAAAGCTGCAAGAGAAACTGTTCTTAAAGCTAATGAAGAATATGATAAATTCTTAATTGACCAAGTTAGAGATTTAATAGCTGAAACAGATGAAACATGGGCTGAGCTTCCAAGAGAAATAAAAGATAATCTTACTATTACTTTTAAATCAAAAGAATTAAAGTTTGGTGAAAGAGTAGACGCTATTGTAAGTAAGATGGACTTTTATGAAAGTGAATATGCTAATGATGAATATGTTGCTAAGTTTGCACAACAGTATCGTAATATTCAATCTGTTATTAATGAACAAAGAGAATTTTATCAAAATGTAAAAGATAACGCTGAACAACTAGCTATTGATTATGCTGATGAAACTCGTAGAGCTAGATTAGAACAAACTATTCAAGCAAGAGCTGAAATAGTAGGAGCTATGTCTCTTGAAGAATTTAGTCAATTAACAGTAGCTCAACAGAATACTCGTGATGCTCGTAACAATAAAATAGTAGATACATTTATTAATATAATGAATCTACCAGTATCTATTGGTGAGAACTTATCGTCTAGTAACTTTGAAGATATTAAAGCTGCAAAGAGTAGTATCTTTGAAGGTTTGTCAGAGACTTATCGTAATATTAATTCAGTAATTGCTCAAAATTGGTATCGTGATGCTAATATGTCCGGTGCGCGTCTTAAAGCTATTTCTGTTAATCGTGACAACTTCGCCTCTATTAGTAACAAAGCTAAAACTATTATTGACGGTGCACACGGCGGTTTTAGGTTTACTTATACATATAACACAGAGAAAGAAGCAAAAGACGCACAAAGTAAACTAAGAAAACGTTTTAGAGATGTAACTAGAAAAGGTAAAGAAGTAACAGTAGACCATAATCAATTAGGTTGGAGTTATGATAATCTTAACATAGATAATCGTTTGATTACTCCTTATTCTTCTGAAACTACTGCACTTATTCTTGACGGTGTAAAAGAAGGTGGTGTACCTAATGTTGATTTATATACTTTCGATGTATATAAGTCTATTGTTGATTGTGGTGCAAACTATGAAACTTCTATCTTATTCGTTAATCAACCTGTAATAACCGAACTTATTGCTAGACAAAATGCTAATGATAATGTATTCGGTGAAACTGGATTTAATCCTCTTATAGGATTGAGACGAGATATGTATATAAGATTGGCTAAAGCTCTTGGTATTCCTGCAAATAGTATTACTAAAAGAACTCGTCTTAAAGATATTAAATCAATGCTTGAAGCTAAAGGAATAAGTATTAACGAAGATGAACTTCTCGAAGAAGGAATACGAGTAACAGAATTAAAAGAACATCTTAAAGACAATGTAGAAAATATAGATTCTACTAATGCTGATAATCTTATATATCAAATTAAAGCATTAAGAGCATTTGAATATTTCAAAGAGATATGTGACCAAATCAATACTAATATGATGGTTATTACTAGTGATAAGTTTGGTGCTGGTAAATCCGCTAATGAAATTGATAATGTAATTAATCGTATTACTGATATTAAGAATAGTAATATTACTCGTGTTAAAAAGGGAGAACCTATTCTTAAAGCTGTTACAGAAGACGGTAATAAATATCTTATAGGCGCTATTTATCCTAAGATTAATTTTAATACTATTAATGATATTAATCAGGATGATTCAGAATCAGTATATCCTTCTTTGTATTATCAGTTAAAGTATAGTTGTATAGCTACTGAAAAGATTATTCGTGATAGTGAAATATTCAAAACTCAAACTCCACAGTTCCGTGAATTAGTTAGTAAATTCGATGTTCGTAATCTACAAACTATTCAAGAGTTAGAGAGTTTCATAATTAATATGAGCCAAGCACAATCTAGTTTTGTTAATACTAATAGATTTATAACTAAGAGCAATAATGAATTTATTCCTAGTTATAATCTAAATCTTATTAGTAGTCAACAAAATACTCGTGCTAGATTATATGGTTATACTGATATAGTAGGTAGCTTCAATATGTCTGATATGTCTGAAAAGAATATAGAAGCGTTTATGAAGTTGTCTCCTGCAAATAAAGTAGTATTGATTCAAAGATATACTTCTGATGATAATCTATTTAAAAATCTAAATGTGGAGTATAAAGGTCGTCGTAATAGTTATGATAGAATATCTATTATAGATAGTACTATATCTACTGAATCTCAATATCAGATGTTTCGTAATGCTTGGCATAGTAATAATCCTTTCGTTAAACTTACAGCTATGGACTTAATAAGATATTCTATGGTAGTAGAAGGTTATAAGTTTAAAGGCGGAACAGTTAGTAAGATTATTCCTGTTGAGCTTTTATATGGACAGGATACTGGTATTGATTCTGATAATGGAGTTTCAACAGCTACTAATATTATTAATGATTCAGACAAAGCTATTAATAGTATGATTCAATACGGTAGTGAAACAGGAACTTATGAAAGACTTAGTAATGATGATAATGCAATAGAAAAATTACGTGACTTATTCTTTAGAACTAATCCTAATAATCCTGATGTACTTACATTTGAGAATAAGAAGTATAAGGAATCTAATAAAATAGTATTCAATAGACTTGGTGTAGGTGTGCTTAGTTTTAAAGAAGCACAAGAACGTAAAATGATTACTGGTAGTAAAAATAATCGTAAATATCGTCATTATGCTAAAACTAATGATAATAATAAAGTTCTACGTTTATATAAGCTAGTATATGATAATGATGTTGTATATATGCTTCCTACTAATCAATTAGAACAGAATGAAATTGGAGAAGTTAGTGTTAATCCTGATAATAATAGAATGTTTCTTCCATTAGATATATTAGAAGAAGTTTCTATTAATCAGTATGACCCTGCATTTATTAGTTCTATTAATATAGCTATGAACTCTGATATTCGTAAGTTTGTAGTTCTTCCTAAAGCATTTGAAGCTGGTGCTAATTTATTAATAGAAGAAGCGTTTCCTAATAGTACTGTCTTAACTTCCCCCATAAAGGAGCAACAAGTTGATACTTCTCGTAGATACATTATTGCTGCTACTGATAATCAGGTCATACTAGATACTATTGAATCTCTTGAAGCTGCTGGTATTACTAATTATGTTGTTGTAGCTCCTAATATGAATTATGGTAATATTCGTAGATTTATTAATGAACGTAATAATTCCGATATTTCAGCTAGGAGATTACAATCAGCTATGACTAAATTAGAAGCTAACGAAGTTCAACTTAGAAAGAAGAAATCAGATAATTCTGAATCTCCTTATTATGCACAACTTAAAGCTAGTATTAATCAGACTATCAATGATGTAAATGTTAACGGTGTTGGATTTGTTCCTGTTCTACAAACAGTTGTAGATAATACAGGTTTTAGAGCTGGCGGATATTTTAGATACGAAAAAGAAGGTAATGTTTATATTGTTACTAACTTAGGTCGTGTAACTACTAAATCTGTTAGTCTTACTCCTGACTATATGTATAGTAAGAAAGTAACTATTAATAGTGTTAGTCAATTACAATTCCCTAGACGTAATGCCATTACTCAAGTAGTTAAAGAAAATGCTAGATTAGATAAATTTGCTAATAATAACATTATTCGTGTTCAGACAGAAGATAACTTCATTAATGAAGATGTGCTTGAATCTGCATTAATAGATAATGATAAAGAGATAAATGATTATATATCTCGTGTTATTGAAAGTGTTGAACGTAGTAATGCTAATGTAGAAGAAGCTGCATTAAACGATGCTTTCCGTTCATTTACAGCTATTGATTTACGTTCTAATACAGCTATTAAGTTGAATGATAACTTACGTGAGCAAGCATTAAGAATTATCAATGGTTATACTAATAGACGTATTGATGATTTCTTATTTGATATACATAACTTTTTTACTACTTATGTTACTAATCCTGACGGAACTTATAAGTTAGATGAAAATGGTAACAAGATAGTTCAAGAGAAATGGAGTATAACTAATAAGAAGTTATTCGACCGTATGTTAAAGGATGAAACATTACGTACTCGTTATGAGATGTTCCTAGATGATATTAATAGATTTGTAGAAGACTATTCTATTATTGAAGCTATTCAACCTTATAATATTGATGAGGCTTATACTGTAAGTGAAACAGAAGAAGAAATTGAAGGTTTACGTAGAACTAATGATATGCTTAAACAGATTAAGGATAAGTTCAAACGTATCAAAGACTTAGATAATGTAGTTAAACGTAGTACTAAGATGTACTTCGATAGTTACATTACTAGTCTTTCTAGTGACCCTCGTGTACAATCTAATATGCTTAGTATTACAGAAGCATTTGAAGATGAAAACTTCTTCCAGTTTTGGTTAGCTGATAGTCAAGAAACACATATACCAATAGTTCAGATAGTTCTTAAACAAATGATGAATCAGTTAAGAGCTAGTGAGATAGATGCTAGAGATAAAAAGATAGCGTTTACTTCGGCAATATCGACTATCATTGAGGACGCAAAAAACAACGGTATAGACGTGTCTCTGAACGATATTTTGGACGAAAATGGCAATCTTTTGCTGCCGTATAATGAAACGTTCACTGAAAAATTAAGGTCGCTAAAAGAGGCTGTAAAACTGGCACAAATCGAAGACCCGAACGGTCGAGACGGTTTAATATATAAGAAAGCTAAAGATGAGTTAGAGAAGTTCTTAATAGATAATGTAGAACGTGAATATGTTAAAGAGATGTATCAAGAGTACTATAATGCAAACCAGTTACTTAATAAATACCCTGAAACTTATGTTAAGTTAATGAAGCTATTGCATGAAGAAGGAGATATATTAAGTACAATGATTGACAATGATTATAGTACTCTTACTGTTCAAAACGAAAGACGTCTTAACGAGATTCAAAGCGAACTTACTGAAATGCGTGCGGTTATTGATGTTGACGGTAATTATAAAGAGAACTATTATGAAGCCAATGCAGTTAATAATTATCTATTGTCTCGTCGTCAACTTAATAATAAGTATAAAGAGAACAGACCTAAGGATAGTTTTACTATTCGTTATAAACAAGCTATTGAAGGACTTCAATACCCTGAAACATCTGAAACTTATCGAGAATCAGCTGAATGGCTTAAAGCTAATACTGACTATAAGTTAAAAGGTGAGTTCTTAGATGAGTTAAAGAAGGCTTATATGGATACTCGTGCTGGCAATCCTTTCGATAGTTTTGTTCGTACTATGGCATACGGTAAGTATGATGAAACAGGTGTTATTGACGGTACTAAGTTTACAGAAGTGCAAATAGCTAACTTAAAGAAACATCAAGAGCAAATGTTTGCAGCAGCTGTTGGTAGAGTTAAGCCAAATGAAGAACAAGCTCAAAAATGGTTAGATGAGCATATAAGTTATATCAATACTGTATATTACGAATCTATGTATGTAGCTATGAACAAAATGGGTAAAGTAGTATTTGATAAATGGTATAACGAGAATCATGTACTTAATCCTATTACTAAAGAATACGAACCATTAGCTATTTGGAAACAAATGGTAGTTAAGGACGAAGCTAATAATATGGAATATAGTCCTAAATATAAATGGTTGGAAACTAAAGTAAAGGATAAATATAAAAATCCTAATTATGATGAAGTTAAACTACAACCTTCTACTAATAAATATCGTAATGATAAATATTATGGAATGAATGTTTATCAACAGAAGTTATATAATGAAGTAGATAGTCTTCTTAATGAACTTGTTAAAGATAAACGTAGTCGTGCTTATATTAATCGTGGTTACTTACCTAATCAAGCTGTTGAACAACCACATCAAGGATTTACTGATTATTGGCAAGACTTTAAACGTAGTCATGGTTGGTACGATACTCCTAATAAATCTGATATAGAACTTAATTTATATAAAAGATTTAGTAATGCTCCTATGTTACATAGTTTATCAGAGATTAAACTTCTTCCTATTCGTGAGAAACAAGAAGGTGAAACTACTGATGAATATCTAGCTTATGTTCGTGAAACTCAAGCTAAGAATAATGAGTTACGTAAACAAAGAGCACAGGAAAATGCAGAACGTAATAATCCTAATGTTCTTGAAAGACTTAATTCATTTATTGATAGTATGTATAACTTTAATACTCGTAATGATATAGCTAGATTAGCTAAAATTACTAGTAATCAATTACGTAATATGGATATTATTAAGAGAAATCCTAACGATAAACTTATGGATAATAGATTACTTAGTAGAATTACTGGTAAACAAGAAATACGCACAACTAAAAGTGATGATTCTAATATAGTTAAGCACTTTGAGAATCAAGTTCGTAAGTTAGTATTTAATGAATTTGAAATGGATGAAGGTACTCGTTCTAAAGTATCTCGTGTTATGCGTAATATGGTATCTAGTAAGTTTATGATGTTAAACGTTACTGGTGGTATTGCCAACGTATTATATGGTAAGACACAGATACAAATGGAAATGGCTGCCGGACAATTCTTTAAATACAAAGACTTCCGTAAAGGTGAGAACGAATGGATGCAGAATGTAGGTAGTTATTTAGCTGATGCTTATAATGAAACTACTAATAACGAAACTAATGCTATTATTAGATTATTCAATGTTATTGAATCTGATATGATAACAGAACGTTATAGTAAAGGTAACAATCCTATGGGTAAATTAGAAAATCTGTTGTTTATCCAACAAACCGCAGGTGAACATTATATGCAGAACGCTACATTGTTAGCTATGCTTCATTCTCATAGAGTTGTTGCTGTTAATGGTAAGAATAAAGTAATGTCATTTGAACAGTTTGCTATGGGACTTAGAGAAGAAGCATTGCTTAAAGTTCTTCGTAAGAATAATCCTGAATTAGTTACTAAATATGAAACATTCAGAGATAAAGTACTTGAATCATATATTGAGAAAGAACGTTATGTTAAGTTTAAAGCTGATATAATAACTGACTTCTTACGCTCTGTTCCTAAAGAAATAAGAGAAGAGTTTAAAGCTACCTATAAAGAAGATACTAAAGAAGAAAGAACTAAGTTTGAGAATCACCCTTCTTTTAGAGAAAGTCTTATCTTGAAGAACGGTGTTGCTACTCTTAAACCTGACAGTGGTCTTACTAATGATGATATTGCAGCTTTCCGTAATAAGGTTATATCAGTTAATCATCAAATACATGGTATCTATGATAAGATTGGTGCTAATCAATTACAACAGTCTTGGTGGGGAGCTTTACTAATGCAATTCCATAAACACTTAGTTCCTGGATTCCAAAAACGTTTTGGTTATCGTTTAGGTCACTTTGACGGTATATATAATGAAACTAGAGAGTCTATTAGTAAAGGAACTTATGTTAGTTTAGGTGAGTTTATAGCAATGCCATTTAAGAAATACTACGAACTTAATGATAGTAACGAACTTCAAGCTGTTCGTACTCTTCAAGGAATTGCTAAAGGTTATGCAGATTTTGTAGCTAATCTTACTACTTATTATAACATTCTTCCTGAATATGATAAAGCCAATATTCGTAGATGTTTAGGTGAATGGATAGCTATTACTAAAGCAGTAGCACTATTTGTAGTAGGAAAATTAATGCTAGATGACGATGATGATTCTACACAAGTAGCTGACTATATCCTATATAGTGCTGACCGTCTAATGTCTGAAACTATTCAATATACTCCGTGGGGAATAGTTAATGAAGGTAAGAAACTATATAGTCAACCAGTAGCTGCATTAAGTATTGCGCAAGATAATCTTAGATTATTAGGAGCCCTTTGTAGCTATATTATTACTGGTAATCCTGATGATTTATATTATAATTCAGGAAGCTATTCAGGTGAAAATAAACTTGTAGTAAATTTCTTTAAACAAGTACCATTAGTTAATCAGATTATAAAACATGAAAGACTTGGTGCTAATAATAGTTACTATAAAGTACGTAGTAGTCCGTTTAGTGGTTTAGGTCAAGCTGTTGCTAATATGATTACTGATGAAGATGAAGAATAACTAACTACTTAATATTACAACTCATGGTGAAGTCGGATTGCTTGTGAAAGTAGTCCGACTTATTGTTTATATCAAAATAATTACTACCTTTGCAGTGAACAAGTACCTACCGTCTCGGACTGTTGTACGGGATTTAGCATTTGCTATCTGACTAATTAGATTAGTTGCGTGTAGTGTGGAGAGCTAGGGAACTCGATTAGTCTTAGTACTTATAAGTACTATTTCATTTAGGCAGTGTCTCCGCCCTAGTGCAAAACCTCGGACGATAAATAGAAACAAAGCTACAAGGATTAGTAGAATGATTGTCAATAGCGATTGATTTAGCTTCACTACCCGAAAAAGAGCCGAATACTATTTACTCCGTCTATGACCTCACTATATCCAAAAAGTTCCCAAATGTTCTATCTGACGAAGAACATCTTCCTGAACACTATCCCCAGTGCCGTTAGTATTATTGTTTGGACTATTATTATTAATACTAGCTTTACTATATCTCGCTCGCCTATCGGCTCGCTTTCTTCCCCCATAGAGGAGTGGTTTACCTATAATTCCGCCCCTTTATGGGGGATTTAGCGAGCTTTGCGAGCGTAGGCAAGTCCAGCAACACAACTATCATTAATACGTTGATTTTATCCAAGTACAACATAAAAAAAAGAACTATCAACAGTATTACTACTATCAATAGTTCTAATCTATTATGAAGTTTCTATGGAAGATTTCGTTAAGAACAATATTATCATTATTACTATGAATAATAAATATCCCCATAACTTCTTTTCAGCTAATTCTTTTACAATACAATAGATTAACATTCCAAATGGTATTGATGCAAATATTAATCCTCCTATAATTATTCCAACAGTTTCTAATGTCATATTATTCTTTCTTTAATATCTTTCTTTGCTCTTGCATATCCTTTGGTATAACCTTCAACAAAGCGATTAGTACATAATCTTCTCATATCTAAAAGAACAAGGATTATAATTACACTTTCCGCAATGTCTACTTAATCCGTCTGATTGATATGCTTTTACTTTAACACTTATTCTTTTTGCCATAATATAAAAAAGAGTACTAGTATTTCTACTAGTACTCATAATGTATAACTAAAATGATTATTACTTATTCGTTCTTATACTTCTTCTCTACTTCTTGTAGTTTCAGATAGATATTATTACGAGCTTTGAGTTTAGGAAGTGCTGCAACACATCTCATAGCTTTACGAATTTGACTACGCATAAATTTATTCTGCGATTTCATGACCTTCTTCTTCTTTTGGTTCAACATAAGGATTCCAAGTATTCATAAACTGATTAAGTTCGACTACTACTTTCTCTGAAAGAGGATAATACGCAGCATCAGCTACATCTTTAGGTGACTAACTTTTATATCCGTCAGGATAAGTAACTTCATAACCTTCTTCTTCAAAAGAATGATTACCAATTTTATAACCTTTATCATTAGCTTCTTTTGCAGTCATTGGTTGAAGTTCAACCATTTTAATTCCAATTGCTTTCATAATTTAATTGTTTATTGTTTAAAATTAATAATTAGTTTATTTTCCAGTACTACCAAATCCTTTTACACCTCTTTCAGTAGTTCCTAACTCTTCAAGAGTTTCGATTTCATCCCAAGTAATCTTCTCACGACGACGAACAAGAAGTTGACAAACACGGTCACCTATTTTATAAGGAAAACCATTCATAACTTGTTCAAGTTCTTTTATACAATCGTTTGTTACTTCTTCGATTCTATTAGTAATATGTTTTAGTTGACGAATAGCCATAAGACTATCTTCTACACAACGAGACAAATGAATGTTAGTACGATTCTTAAAGATAACAAGAAGCTCGCCTCTATAACCCCAATCAAGAGTACCGGGACTATTAGGCATATAAACGTCTGTTTTAGTATTACTACTACGAGGACGAAGTTCCATTTCATATTCATCAGGAAGAGCAAAATGTAATCCTGTATGAATAATGGTTCTATCTTTGTCTGCATCATATTCTATACTCTTAGCATAGACATCACAACAGGCATCGCCTTCTTTACCATAAGTAGGTAATGGAACAGATTTATCTTCACGCCAAACTTTAACAGAGACATTATCAATGTCTCGTTCTAGTTTTTGATAAAGTTCATCTTGAGTTAATAAACCAGCGTTAAATTCAATAATAGCATTAGCTATTGCTTTACTTAATTTACTCATTATAATTATTGTTTTTAAATTTATGATAAGGACAATCAGTTGGAATACTAGGTCTTCTATAACAAGAAGTAATAATAGTATCATTACTTCTTTCTAAGCACGTATAATGTTTATAGAAACAACCTTTTTCTCTCTTTACTAAATGAATACAGTTACCACAAGTTCTGACTTTATTCTTCTTTTCCATATAGATACTTTAATAAATGAACAAACCTGATTATAAATATTACAAATAGAACATGACCTAATATTGGAATAAAGAATAAAGCACAATTAAGAGTAACTGTGCTTATTACTTCATCATCTAGTCTTTCCTTAGTAATCTTTAGTGCTATTGCAGTTATTACAAACTGAATAAAACATTCAATAACAGGGGCATCTAATAAGATTGTTTTTAATACGGTTTCTAACTCCATTCTTTACCACAGTTAATACATTTAAAAGAAATCGGGTCACTTTCCTCTTCACGTGGAACTTCTTCTAGTCTAGCGCCACAATTAGGACAACGTGGAACAGTAAATAACCCAATTAGTTTTTCAATAAAAGTTTTTATTCCCATACATTAGCTAGAGCATAGTTAAGAGCTTTAAGACTAGTATTGTAGTCGCCTTCAAATACTGTATTCTTCAAGCGAAGTTCTTCTGTCTTATACTCTTTAACGTTAGAGAAATAACCTGTAACAGCGTTATAAGCACCATAAGCTGTACCAGCTATTAGTCTTTGACCAACGCCTTCCTGATAATATTCAAAAGAATCGCAGAGAGTATTTAGTTTCTGCATAGATATTCCAGAGGCTTCATAGGCAGAATTATCTCTACGGAACAAACCGTTATATAAAGACAATTCATCTACTCTCTCGAATTCTTCCCCCGTAAGGAAAGTTGCAGAGAGATATTTTTTTACTTCTTCGTCTGATACTTTAGTTTTATATAATACTCGATACATATCTTCTTCCTCTTCTATCTTACGTTCGGTAAGACCAAGTATTTCAGGAACAGTAAGTATCTTAGTATTAACACCTTTGTTATGTCTAAAAGATATATAACTTTCAGCTGATATTCTAGCTGCATGAAGTGCGTTCATACAAATAACTCTTATAGGAGTAATCATCATTTGTACAGCACTTCCACCGTCATGACTATTAGTAAAAACAAAATAATGTTGGATAGTATCATTTTTACCACCAATGTTAATATCTTTATCAAATGTTGCTGACATAAATATCTTTTGTCCATAACCAAAATATCCTGCACGGTCAAGTTTTACTCTACCACCAAGAGCATCATCAAAGAAGCCAAAAGCCATTTGATTTTGTACTACTTCGTATCGAGACTTTACTTTCCCAAGAGGAATATTAGTATCAGTACGATAAGTTGCAAACTCACCAGGAACATCAACAAATTCAAAGCCGTTAACTATATTAGGAAAAATAGAACCGTCACGACTAGCACCATTATCATGTGCCGGCATTTTTGCAGACAATTGACATTTAGCAACTGTATAATCAAGTTTAGCTTTTACAATAGCTTCTTCTGTTGTTTTACAATCACTAACATCTACTCCAATTTTTCCTCTCCAAGCAATTCCACGAGCTTTGTACTTAATTCTATAATCTGAATCTCTAAAATTAAATTGCATATCTAACTTTTTAATAAAGGTTTTCTTTTATTGAATCAATGGCTTGTTTACGATTACAACCATAAGTATTCATAATTCTCTCGATAAGTTCTTCTACCCAATCTTCTACTTCAAACATATTATTTAATTATTAATGATGTATTAGATACTTGTTTAGCAATAGTAAGGTCAGCATTTAAATCCAAATTAGCTGCAACAGCTGATTTACTAGTAGAAGATTTAAATTCTACCTTATGAGGATTCTGTCCAATCCATTGAGCAAGATTGAAATTAGTAGCATTTGCTAGTTCTGATAAACGTATATTAATAGTTATTTCAGTATCAATAGCAAATATATCATCAGTAGTTACGTCGACGAAAGGAGATTGCACATCTTCCAACTCCTTTATGGGGGAAGTTTCAGCTTTCATGTGAGCACTAATAATACGAGCAAGATATTCAATACTAAGACTTTCTTTAATTTCAGTACTTGCTAAATATTCGGTAACAATATCTACAAACTGTCGGATAATATCAGAGATACGAATATCATCTAATACAGTAGTAGTTGTATTACGAGAATAGATTTTATAAGTACTACCCTCAATAACTTTATTACCTGACTTACCAGTAGAACCAAACATAAGAACGGCTTCGAGAACAGCATCTTTAAGACGTCTAAGAGTATTATCTCTTGTTTTCTTAATTTGGTTAACACGAGCAACTTCGTCATTACATTCTTTAACGTCACATTGATAACGTTTAATTACTTGAAGATAATCAGCAATCTTATCTTTAAGATTATCTTCGGTAATACCTAGTTTAGCAACAATTTCTTCTGTTGCTTCACCTTCTTCAAGTTGCAAGATAATATCCTGCAACTCTGCTTTAATACTAAATAGACTACTTCCCATTATGTCTTGATTTAAAATAAGGTTTATCTTTAGTAGAATAACACATATAACTAACAGGACAATCCATAGTTCCCCGTCTTTCACAATTATGGCATCTAGGAGAATTATCCTTTTTAGTTGGTTTTAATAGTTTATCTACTAACTTCTTTAGAACTTTCATTTTTAAATACATTTATTGGATATTTACTTTTAGTTTCGATAACACTTCCTTCAACAATAGTATCTCCTCTTTTAATAGTTCTAATACGAAGTATTCTATGATATGCAGTTTCTTTAAGATTACTTCCAAATTTGTCAATTAATCTCTTATTTTTATAAACAGCTACATAAAGATATGATTCATATTGTCGAGTAATTATTTCTATATTACCAAGTTCTTTATCCTTTATTACTGTTCTCATATCCTTCTCTAATTAATTTATTCTGTTCTTTAATAGCTTTCATAATAAGCTCACGAGAATCCCAAAGACTTTCAGCACCAACGCTTAGATAATAATGTTCAAGTACTTGTTCATTAGACATATTTTGAAAGTCTTCGATACGAGGAACAGCTCTAATAACTTCATCAAACTTATTAGTAATATCGGTTAATAAGCTATAAAGTTTAGAACGAATAACCATGTTATCAGTATTGTTCTGTTTTATCCTAGCAATAAGCATAGGAATTATTTCACCGTTTTGCATTTCTATGAGTTTTCTTATTCTTGTTACGTTTACGTCTCTTAGCAATAGCTTTAGGATTAGAACCTTCTTTAGTAGAACTTCCTTTGTAACTATTGTTAGAAGGAAATACTAATTCAAGAGGATTATCATCAAGAAATATATTATAAGGATTATCAAACTTCATCTTCTTTGTCTCCTAATGATTTAATATATTCTATGGCTTCTTCGCGAGAATAACATAATTTATCTAATTCAATACTACGTTCCCACCCATTACCGTTATTAGTAATAACAGTCACACCATATGTACCTTTAAAGCTAATGCCATTAACTTCTCTATTGTATAACCCATGTTGATTATCTTTTTCGGAACAACTAAGTTCAATAATGTGATTACCAACAGTATGATAACTATCAATAATAGGAGTAAATACATTAGTTCCTTTAATGACACTTTGAAAGATTTTAGCTCTATTCATACTATTTGCTTAATAATTCGTCAAGATAAGAATCTAAGTTCTCAATAATCATATCCAGACAATCTAATTGTTTCTTAAATAGCATCAGCTTAAAGTTACCAATATAATTATCTGTTCTACGACTATAAGAAAGCTTACAATCTTCGTAATTGCTGTTAGCCTCTATACGAGTACTTTTTAACTGATTAATAAGATTAATAAGAATGAATACTTGTTTCTTCTTATCTTTCTTATTTATTTCGGCTATAATATCTAAAACACTTTTTATTTCATTTTCCATACTTACTTCCAGTTTGATTTCTACACCATTCAATATTAGTATAATGATTATTAGCACTGTTACCGTCTTTATACCTAACATATTTATATACATTAGGTTTAGGATTAGTAACAAATGCTTTAGCAACGAGAGTAGCTATAAATAGCTTAGTACTATTACCATTGTGAAACAATGTAACATGAGGTCTTTCACAACCTTTTCCACGATACCATTTAAGATAACGTTTACGATTATCAGACCAAACTCTTCCGTCTTCTCCTATACAATAATTAGGAAAATTAGGAATAGTAACGAATCTGACTGTGTTTTTAACTTCTTCCATACTTTTTATTTAAATAACGTGCACGACGTTTAGCTTCTTCGTAGGAATAAACTTTCCTATGCTTAATAATATGATTAAACAAATCAAGAGGAGCATAAACACCAGCAGTCCTTTCAATCTTACCGTTAAGATAATTGTCGATTTTCTTAGATAGTTCTTCACGAGTTATTACGATATATAAGAACTTGATAACATTGCGATATGCAATATTATCGTCAGATTGTTTAACAACTATGTATTTAGCTTTTATTTGCTTCTTCTCCATTACTTCATTTACAAATATAATCAATCCTAGTATTAGACCAAAGAAAATCTTACTGTTTTTCAGCATACGCAGAAAAACGATTCTAAGGCTTGTCATTAAACGTAAGACAAAAATAGTATAGTTGTTAAGGTTGGCATAGTAAATCGCACAGAGACAAAATATCGGGCATTCTCGTTGATTTCCCCCATAAAGGGTGTTGTTTCTTATACGTTCCGACAGTCCTCTTTGAGTATAAGCTAACGATTTATCTCACAATCAGAATATATAGTAGTAACACTTAGCTTTACAGGGGAACAACAAAAAAGCCCTACCACTAATCTTTCGACTAATAATAGGGCAAGAATCAAACCACGACTTACTTTAACAACTTATATACTACAAGGTTATCATCCTCTTCTTCCTTTACTAACTTAACATTAGTATCTGACTTAACATCGAGAGCTTGTATAATATCAGATGCAGAAACAGAATAATAACCATAATCAGAAACAGATACATTTCGGCATTGACCTAGAACATTATCTGTAACAAAACCTAGATACATACCGTCTTGTCCTTCTATTGGGTCGAACTTAGACATTATAAGCATCCTTAGTTTGTTATTCAAATGTATATCTTTTATTATCAGTTTCTTTTTCTTATAGTCTATATAAGATTGATTATAATTAACTTTCTTCTTCGTTATTATTTGGTAATCTTGTAGGCTCATTATCAAGTATTTTTATAACATTTCCATGTGAGGGGACTTCCTTGACACCTGACCTACATCTAAATTCAGCAAACGCTATCTTTCCAATAAACTTGTCTTTATTAATAAGATAACTTTGACGAGTAGAAGCATCACCAACTGGCATACATTCAAATGTTTCACCATTAATATCATTACGAAGAACAAACTTACTAAAGTTAGGTCGTTTAGCTCCTTCGGGAATAATATCTAGGATTTCGAATTTACCGTCTAATATTGGTTTACTTTTGTACATAGTAGAATTACGTTTACCAAACTGATATGTAGCATAAGGATTTCGGAGAATAGCTCCCTCGAACTTAGCTTCAACAAAGATGTCTCGATATTTAATAATATCTTCATCTCCATTTACATTATCATAAGTATGAATAAGAACGAAACGATTCTTATTATTCATGTGATAATCAAGAATAGCTTTAGCATTAACGTAATTAGGCATCTTAAACTTGTCAAACTCTGACTTCAATAATGATATACGACTAGTTTGAATCATGTCATCAATAGCTAAGTCGTAACACCAAAATTGAAGAAAACGATTATACGGACTTTTAAGATTCTCGGCAGCACTTAGAATATCATTTAGTTCAAGACCTGGAATATATAATTCTCCGTCTAATACTAAATTATCTTCTAACATACGATTGAATAACTTGTCTGTAATAACATCATCAAGCAATACATTCTCCAATACAGGACATTTATATTCAAGTCCTTTACGACTATGAAATACAAGACCTTTAGTTTTAAAGAATCCTTCACCACGCATAACAGCTGATATATTACAACGAACACCGTTAATCTTAATTTGAGCTAACAGGTTTTGTTCGTTATTATACTCATATATCTTAGCTAGCATAGGAAGAACAAATCCTTCATTATTAGTATTGTATTTAGGAAGATACATATCAAGATAATGTTTCAAAGCCTCAATATTAGGTATTTCTTGAGGAGCTGCATCATATAATTCAGACAGTTCCATACCTCCTTCTCTACGCTTAGCTGCAACAATAGTTTTCCATTCTTTTTCAACACCTCTAGGTGGAACATATTCAGATGTAGTTCCTTCTTTACCAACAATACCATACTTTAGTATAATCTTGTGTCCTAGTATTTCAGCTGACCAAAAGATTGGTTTACCTTGTGCATTACGCTTATAAAGAATAATACTTTTCGATTCGCTCATAATTCTTCAATTTTATATTTGTTAGGTTGTTCACGCATAAGACCAATAGCAACTTCTCTATCAATAATCATAGACTTATTAGTTTCAATAACAATAATTCTAACTTTAGAATTGACAGGAGTTGCAACGGATTTTCCACCATTAGAAGAAGATGCAACAAATCCACGCTCCTTTATGGGGGAAGATTTAGTAATTCGGTTAGCACTAGTCTTATTAGTTCCACCTCTTTTCTTTTCGTAAATAATAGGAGGATGAGTTTCTTCATATTTAAGATTAGCTTCATGAATCTTTTCAAGAGATTCTTTATCGTATCCTAAATATAAGAGAGCTTTCATTATCCATTTATATCTGAAATGAATAGTCTGAATATAAGGATAATTAGGTAAATCTAATTCATGAAGATAATTAGCAATAGTATCAGGAATACCTTTAGTATTACAGTTATGTCTAATCATCCTAATGTCTGATTCATCTAATTCGTAACTAAACGGATTTGTGTCTAATTTCATTTGCTGTAAGTCTTACAATTATATACTTTTTAGGTTTACCTATTCTCGCATGATAGAACTTGAAACACTTTAAATAATCAGTACTTTCAGTCCACTGTATAAAGTTTCCTTTAGATACCGAAGTATTAGCTTCATAATTGAACTCTCTAGGTATCTTATGAGAACTGTATAAATCTTTAGCCAAGTATTCTTTAATAATCGCAATATGTTCTACATTATCAAAGTCAAAGTTACCATAGATTTTTATCTTAGAGAAATCTATTGGTGTACCGTCAGACAATGAAATACGAAACAATGTATTAGGATTATCAATCATTTGTTGCTTAATATGGTTTAAGTAACTCTCTTCTTCATCTGTTAAAGGGTACATAAAATAATAGCTATGAACAGCTCCACTATTACCGAAACTATTTATAGCTATTCTTCTCAACGGTGCAAATGAATTAAAATTAATCACTCGCAATTCTTCTTGCGCTTTAGGTAGCGGCTTATATTCTTCTTCTCTAATCATATTCAAATAATGATTCTGTTTGTTCTATGAATAAATTAATAGTTTCTTTAGAATACATAGTAATTAGCTCCGAGAAATCTTTAGCTCCATAACTTCTAGGAATAATAATAGGTATAATACCATATTCTTTACGTAACCTGCGAGCACCATGTACACCAGTTAGGTCACAGTCGTAGAATGAAACAAGTATTCCACCGTCATTTAGTTTAGATTGAAGCCAATTATATTCGTAATCTTTAAGAACGTAGCTCTCCGAAGTAACATTAATTACTCCTATTTTAGACTCTGACAAATTCCCCCTTAAAGGATAGGAATGTAACCAATTACTTAATGCTAGATTGTCTTTATATGATTTAGTTATAATAATTATATCATACTTAGGCTTATCAAGATTAAGTATTCCAACTAGACCATTATGATTGGTTATGAACTTTACTTCTCCCTTACTTCTATCTCGAAGAGGAAAGTAACATTCAATATTATAGATACCATTACTATCTAATCCAGTAACATAAGCATAACAAGGGTCAGATTCTTTATACTTATATTTAGGAATAGGTTGACAATACCTATTAATATACATTTGGTCAACAGGATAGACAAAATGAGTATTAAGCCAATGAATACTAATTCCCCATTTTTTCCAAATATTCTTATCGTTATTATTCCAACTTCTAGTAGCTACTTCAATAATAGGTTTACTTGCTTTGATTTTAGATATTACTTGTTTAAGCAAGATTTCATTCTCATCGTCAACTTCTCCGTCATATATTATCTTACGGAAAGTATAAGCTATGTGCTTTAATACATAATAGAAATCTGCCTTATTAGCAACATTTATATGACGACCAGTTTTAAAACTTAGAACATAAGCTACTAAATCAAAACAGTCACCAAAGAAAGAACCATTAAAATCACATGCTTTTAGCTTATGATTCTTATTAAAAGCAAAACCAAATGTTGGATGATTATCAACACGTAAAGGAGAACATATAAGAACATTGTTTTCAACACAATCATTAACTACTGATACAGGTATACCCATATACTTAGCCATAATCATTTCCTGACTAACCTTAGATAATATAAACTCTTTTGTTAAATCTTGTCTTATTCCTCTACGCATAGTATAACTAGATAAAATAAGCCTAGCTTTACACTAGGCTTATAACATTATTAACGAAATATATTTGGATTACTTAGAATGGGAGTCCACCATTGTCTTCTGAATCAGGAGCAAATGCAGAACCTTCAGTTGGATTAAAACCACCTGCCGCACCAAAGTTTGGCATACCAACCATACTAGGTTGAACAATTCCTGCACCCATTGCAATACCACCAATACCTGGGGCAGCTGCAAGATTAGGAGCTTTCTTTTGTTTTGATTGAACACCGTCCATAGGAGCAATACGTTCCTTAGTAATATCAAACATAAGACTAGGTTCTTTGAAATGAGTAGCATCTAACATGAACTTCTCTTCAAAGATACCTTGTCCGACAATGTTTGGAAATACTAAGTCGCCTTCTTCTGAACCTTGACCGGAGAAAGCCCAATCACCTTTGTTCTTGTAGTAACGATTAAGTCTGAACCAAAACTGTCTTTGGTTGCCTACTTTATCAAGTAATGCAGACTTACCATTCTCACCTGTTTCAACAAGTTTAACTACATTGTCAAACAGAACTCCCCAAGCCTTAATAACATCTTCTACTTCAACTGGTTCATACTGACCATTATCATCATAATCAACATAACCAAGTTCAAGCATTTCAGATTCTTCGTCAGTCATTTCACGACCTTTAAATACAACTACATCAAGGAAGTGTTTTATCCAAGCAAAGTCCATATTAATAAACTTCTCTTTAGAACCGCCAGGAATATAATCAACATTACTTTCATAGGGCCAAAATGTCTTACTAGCAACACGAACATCAGCAGGATTAGTATGAAGAGAAGTAGCTTCAATAACAAGCTGTGGAATAGCTTTTCCTGCAAATGCCGGACGCATATTGTTATCTTCCTTCATAGTTACCCAAGCAACACGAGCATGGAGATGACCAACAAATAACCAAAGATTATTAATAGCATCTTTGTGAGAGAACTTCTTACGAGAAGTAGTTCTTGTTTCATTACTAATACCTCTACGACGCTTTTTAGGAGCAGTAGTTGCAGCACTATTAGCTGGTTGATTTACTACTGATTCATCTACTTTGGCAGTTCCTTCTTTTTGAGTACTCATAAAAATTGTTTTTATAAAGATTAATACTAGCAATAACAAGTTGTACAGGCTTGCTATTGTTTATTGCAAAGTTTCCAAATATAATAAATTTCAAAATTATAGCCAATAAAAAAGAGCTAAATTCAATTAAGAATTTAGCTCTTTATAATCTAGCTATTACTGGAAGAAGTCTTATTTAGCTGACTGACGAACAGAAGGTTCTTCATCAGACTGGAAGACAATCTTGTAAGCACTAACTTCAACAGTTTCTTTTTCGTCACCTATAACTCTACCAGTTTCAACAGCAACAGAGAAAGGTTCGTTAAGTTTAACCTCGAATACACGGTTGATTTTCTCTGCATCTTCACCGAGATTCTCTTTCAGTTCATTCCACATACTGGAATCAGAGAAAGTTAACGGCAAACCAACACCATTAAGATTGGAAGAAGTAGAAGTACGTGCACCAGAGTAAGCACGAGTAACAGGAGAATAATCATCAATAGTGATTTCTTCTACTGACTTGCCAAGTTCCTCTGCAATCTTCTCTTTGTTCAGTTCAAAAGCAGCAGCTTTTTGTTCAGCTGTCATACGAACACCAACAAGTTTAACTTTACCGTCTTTCTCGAACAAAGGTACACCTTTACAGATACCATATTCGCCAAAGGTTTGGATGAGTGCAGCACGAGCAGCTTCTGTACCAAATTCAACATTGTTAGCTTCGCACCATGCAACAACTTCAGCATCACGTTCAGCAATAGCTGCATCAATATCAGCAACATTACTAATAAACTGAACTGTATCGCCAGGAACAAGACTCATGATACGAGTAACTGCACCTGTAAGACTAAACTTAGCTTTAGTGCTGTTAGCTGTCAATGTAGGTTCGTTACTAGATTGCATTACTCTCTTACCACTCTGTACTGCGGAAAATCCAAATTGAAGTCCCATAATTGTAAAATTTTAAATGATTAATAATTAATTATTAAAAGTGAGCATATAGCTCATTGTTAGCGTAAAGTTTTGTCTTATTTCGTATCTATTGATTAGTAATAGTTAGACTTCTATTACTATCAAATCTCTACAATATCAGCATCATCAATACTCATATTGTTCACTATCTTAGCTTCTGTTGTTTCCATACAACCAAGTATGACATCAGCCGCTATATCACGAGCTGCAAGCGTAAAAGCTCTATGACCGATAAGTGTTCTCATATACTTAGTATAAGTATCTTTACTAGCAAGTCCAGCAGTTACAGCGTCGCTATAACTAAAATGACCAATACTAGTAATAACTCTATTATCTACTATACGAGTAAGTTTATATTCAGTAATATAATCACAAGGAACATTAGGTATTCGGAATATTGGAACTAATCCTTTCGCTGCAATATCTTTAGCTTGTTGTTGATTAGCTGCAACACCAAACTTATTATTCAACTGATATTCCTTGTAGATTGTACCGTTATAATCTTGATAATTTCTAACTGGATAAATACCAATTTCGTCATTATCAGCACTAGCATTAAATTCATCAGCTTCTCTCTTGCTTTTGAATCGCCTACAATAGTCAGGTATCTTACTATCTATATAAACATTATTACCGTCTGTATATTCATACAGAGCTATATAATCTTTTGTGCACTCCCATGTTATAGCTGCCTTCAATAATAATGCTTTGATTAAGTGAACGTCTAATGTAGTTTTACCATTAATAACTCCTAGATGTTCAATACAACTAGTAAACGGTAAACCTAACTCTTTAGCACGGCTATATATTGCAAGACCGTCTTGAATAGTCTTAATACCGCACTTATCACTAGACATTACTGATTTCAGATACAACTCTAACTTACTCCTATCATCGGGATTGTAAATGTCTAGGGTATTAAGAGCAGAAGCCATAACCATACTATTATTATTCGGTTTTGCTTTTGGTTCTGTCTTAGCTAGAGTTCTCTCATTCTCTGTCTTTACTTCTTCCATTATTTCAAAGGTCGCTTATTGATTACTCTACAAAGATACTAATTTCTCTGTTAACTCCAAAGACTAGCATCGATTATTCTCCTATTATGAAATCAATTTCACTATCTTTAACTATTTCATAGTCTTTTCCTCCTTTCGTCTCTATTAACTTCTTCTCTTCGTTCGTACCTCGACAATATATCTTATATATAATGTTAGGTACAGAACTAAAAGATAGATTAGGTATTCGATATTTTAAGTCTCGTATGGAGCTACAAAGAGGTGACGTGAAAATTACAACGTCTACAACTCCTTTAAAGCTCGTATCAATAGAATTATTTGCCGACAATACTTTCATATAGTCGTCATTAAACAGTTCCAAATTTCGCGTTCTTTGGGCTTGAGCTTTTATGATTACAGGCTGTCCGACTTTAGCTCCTGATTTATATACTTTAGGTTTTCCGTTTTTGTCATAAGCCTGTATTCCTTCCATATCGTTATGATAGTTTCCGCAATAATCATACTGTAATATACTTATTCCAGTTTGGAATATCTCACCATTAGTCATAATAGATTTACCCTCATACTTTATATTAGCATTTAGATATTCTGTTACTTTACTGGCAAATACTCCATTCTTTGAAATAATTAGTATTCTCTTGCCTATATTTTCCTTAACTATATCAAGTATAGCATCTAGCTTAACAATATTATCAGTTACTATCTTAGTTCTTTCTCTGATAATATTATAAGTTTGATTAACTCTCTCAATTAAAGAACTAGGATTATATAGTTCGTCTATCTTACGACACATAGCATCAGTCATATCCATTTTAGCTGACCAACCATTACTTTCCGCTACTTGCAATCTACAAGTTTCAGCTGCGATATTTAGTCTAGGATTACCAGTACGACATTCTTCTAACTTATCAAAACTACCAAATATAGTAACACTTTCATTAATATATTGGCTGCATCTATCATAATAGATTCTATCAGCATCAGTTAGGACAACACCTTTTTGGTACTCCTTTATGGGGGAATGAATAGAACGATTGATTAAGTGAGCATAATTAATTTCATATACTTTAGGCGCATACTTATACATAAGTACAGCATTATCAGCAACACTATCAATAGAATTGGTAGCAAGTAATTTAAACTTAAAGTAATTACCATTATACTTCTCTGCAATCTTTCGGAACTTCTTAACATTAATAGTAATAAGAACATCTTTATGACTACTAGGACTAGGTTTATATGGAGAACGTTCTACATATTCACGAGTAAGTATAAGACATTTCTTATCAGTAATTAATTGTTTATGAATGTCCTTTAGTTCAGAAGTGTTGTCAAGATAATAAGTAATGTTAGCTCTATCTTCCATTGTCTCTGTTATTATGAGAGACGTAAGTTCGGGAGTTTTAGCTACCATTTTATCAAGCACCATTGTAACGAAATTCATTACGCTTAATGGTTCTGATAGAATAACACTACCCACACCTTTGTTATCAGACCATTTATTAGCAGCTTCATTATAAATATCAGTTACATCATTCATAAGACAAGTTGCCCTTTATAATATTCAGGATTAATAAGAACATAACTATGATTAAGAGGACTATTTAATAGAATAACACTATTATATATTAAAAAGTTCCAACCATAGTTATTAGTAAAAGAAATGATTAAATATTTTAATATAGTATCATAACCTACTATCATTCCTTTAAGTCTACCATACATAATCTCTTTTCCAAGATTAGCTATACATATCTTTTCTATATCCATTTTATCAATCAAACAAAGTATTTCTCATTCCATAGTATTTCTTAACTAAACGTTTACCTTTACCTTTATTATTACGACTTTGCTCTATTGGTTCAATAATAGCCATAGCTTCATTATAATAATATAAGTAATTAACATTTAGTTCAGATATATCAGTATCATCAACAGTATTACATATAGAAACACGTTGACCTGCACATAAAGAACTCTTTTTAATTTGTTCTTCACCATTATCGTTCCAGCCCATACTCTCAACCTTCATGAGGGTTCCCCCCGTAGAGGAGATGTAAAATCTTGTATTCCTCTGCACCACATCTGTTCTTATCTTTCCGTCTACAACGTGAGTAAACTCTAGTCTATACTTATGATTAACATTTTGAGTACGACAGAAATCAAGAATAGATTTAGCATTACGAAGAGTTTCCATAACAGGAGTACCGTTAATAAAGTATTCAGTAACACATTTAGCTACAATAGGAGAATTATATCCTTTAGATAAATCCTCTAAGAACATCTTAGGATTCATTCTACCTTTGAATTTTCTACCATTATTAGGTTTTACAGTAAGATAACTATTTACTCCTTCTGTAACATACTTAGTATATGGAGTAAATTCACCTGTCAATCCAACTACTTTCTCCCATTCGTGACAAATATTACAATATAATTCAAACTTATTTTTTGGTATTATAGAAACAATACCGTCAGTATTAGCACTTATTATATGAATGCCTGCAAGTTCAAGTTTCTCTATTAACATTAGTAGAAATAATTGCCCATTAATAGTAACTTGATACATTGCTTTCTTATCACACAAGAAAGATTGTTCACTACCCATTTTACCAAATATACCAGCATTTGCTACAATCTTTAGACAAGCAGCAGCAGTAGCATGTTTATCTCTCTCTTTACTATCAAGAGATTTATCTTTGGATAAATGTTTATGTTCTAGTCGTTCATCGACAATAGTATCAGCTATACGAAACCATGCCTTAGGAAGTAGATGTTTCTGACATACTTTAAGACTTCTAATAATATTAGGATACATTGAATTAATATCAAAATCACAAATATATATATCAGAAGTACTAACTCCAATATTGCCATTACTATCATAAGGATTACCAATAGTAATATCAGTAGCACCTGAATAATCAGCAGAACTACGATAAATGTTCGGAATCTCGTTTGAGTGTAAACCCCCTGTTGCGATAGTGTATGACGTGCCCATGAAGGTAAATTCCCTGTCAAATTCGCCCTTTTCCCCACGTAGGGTTAGCGAACGTATGCCCGACAAAATATCGTTCAATTCAGGCGTGGAAAATGAGATTTTGTCTGACAAAATTTCGGAAACTACGATTTTCCTACGTATTGTCTTAGTATCAATGAAGGCTTTAGGATGCAGACCAGTAAACTTACTATATAGTTTAACAATAACTTTATCAGCTATCGTACTTCTACTTGCAGAGAATACATCTACCTTATATTCTTCACTAATACGATACCTTAGAAGAACTTCTTCTTGATTCATTCTAATTAGTTCGGCAACAATATAAACATCATTGTCATTATAATCAGCCATTTCTTGAAGATATTCTTTAGGTATAAATCTTTCAAACACATTACGATAATGGATATTAAGTTCTCTATCTGTCATGCCTTTAGCTTCGGGAAGTCGCTCATGGTAATAATGTCTATCTAAGTCACCAATAGGTGGCATAGTATACTCTTTTAGATTATACCATTTAATATTAATAGAAGTCTGTTTAAGACTTTTATGATAATGGTCTAGCCTAAATATTTGGAATAAATCCAAATCTCGAAATGCCACGTTATTACGTAGTATAAGAGAAGTGAAGTTATCAGTCCAAAGAGTATCATTATTAGAATTACGAATAACTCTCTGTGATGTTTCATATAGAAATGTAATAAGTTTACTAGGTTTATCAAATTGATTATAATACATTAATAATGCACTTAACATTAAGCGGTCGTAACGTCTATTATTATAACCGAAGTAATCTGCCTTCTGTATTAACCAATATAATAGATTAAATAAATCACTATCATCATCTTCATATAAAACAAAACGTTTCTTAGGTATTGTTTCTAAACGTTTCTTTATCTCTATAACACTAAGTTTATCAATAATAGGAATAGCTTTTCCCTCATTATCAACACAATCAGAAAATGTTTTAAGATAACTACGTAAATCAACAAATACTACCGAGAAGTAATTTCTAGTTACTTCGACATCATAACACATAGAACTCATATACTTATACTTTTTATTTACCGTAACACAAATATAAACGATTTTTGCATCTACTACAAGCAGTATATAATCTACGAAGAGTTTCATCTATATTTCCCCACGGATTACCAGTACGCATATCAAATACAATATCATTTATATCTACATATACATCAGAATAAGTACTTCCTTGAGCTTTATTAGCTGTAAGAGCAAATCCATAATCTAAGTCACGACTAAACTTAATCTTACCAGTAGACCTATCTAATAAGTTAACTAGTAACAAGTTCCTCTCTCTAAAGTCATAGTATTCCTTCCAACGCTTACTTCTATTATATTTCTCTGCATTAATTGCATTTTGAATATAAGTTTCACCTAACTTATAATAAAGCATAACATTATTTAAATTAGAATGGTCTACTACAAATAAAGGTTTAGTTCTATTACCACCATTAACTTGAATGAACGTAACATTGAATCCAAAGATTTCATCTTTATTAGTAAAATTCTTAATATCATGTATTATATAATCTTCAGAATTTACAATAATAGTATCTTTAAACTCATCAACAAAAGTATTATAAGACATTACTAAATCATTACGAGTTAGAATTGCTTTATCACTACCTTCGATGATATTGTTACGAATAAATTTATTCCATTCAGATACAGATTTATTAGTATAAGTTATTAATCGACAAGTATCAACATCTCTAGTAAACTCTTCATTATAAAATCCGTCTATTACAAGAGATTGAAACTCGTATGCACCACAAGTATAATATCCTTTAGTTTGAGTTGAATCGAAAGCATATCTGTTTTTATTGATATATTCTAGGAATTTCCAACTCCTATTATCAATATCTTTTCTTAGTATCTTTAATAACTCACTAACAGGATTATCTTCTTCTTGTCTAACAATCTGTCTAAGAGTATAAAACTTAACATTATCAAAACAACGTGAACGAGACTCTTTAACTGGTTGAAGTTGATGAGCATCACCCATAAAAATAAGCATACAACCAAACTGTTCACATTCTCTTTCTATAAGAGTTTTAAGATTAATACCAATCATAGACGCTTCATCAACAATATATAACTTATATTGCTTAATCTTCTTTTCAGCTAATGGGTCAAAAGGAGGATTATTAATATCAAAATCAGTAACATCAGTATTAAGTCTTAAACCTAAATCACTAGCCACAGTAGACGTAGAATATCCAGTAGATGCACGAAGTACACGAGCAGCTTTATGTGTAGGAGCTGCAAGACCAATAACGGATTTAGATAATCCGCATCGTCTAATTACTTCACGTATCATATATGTTTTTCCTGTACCTGCCGAGCCAATAAGAGCACGTTTATAATCACCTGCAACATAACCTTTCTCAATAAAAGCTACTAGGTTTTCATAAGCAATCTTTTGGTCACGAGTAAAACTATTTAAGACTTTATCGTCTTTCTTAGCATCATCAAACTTTTCAAAATTCATTGCATTTTAGTAAGAATCTATCAATATTATCACGACATTTAAGTATATAACCCTTAACAGGTAATCCTATCTTAAATGGAATATAACAACTAGGCATTGAACAATAAGCATCGGTGCATCTAACAATCTTAGTAGGTCTACCATGATTATCTAACGCACGAGTATATATTGTTTTAAAGCCTTTACATGAGTACGAACGTTCAGATAACGTAATAAATTCATCACTATCTTTAGGTTTAAACTTATACATGTTATCATGTAGAACGATAGTTCCAGTAACAATCTGCATTATTACTTTCTCACGAGGAATTTTCTGTTCCTCATTTACCGCTGATAGTTTGAAACTTAATCCCATAATATTAAGGTTTGACTATTTGGTTAACACTATACTGTACGCAACATGCTCCTTTACGGGGCAATATCTTATATTTATCAGTATTCATAATTCTAGGTAATGGAGTAATTTCACAACATCTATCGCTATGAACATCTACGATAATACAATGATAAGCATTAACACATAAATCATGAGAAATAACAGCTTTAAGTCCTTCAAAATATACATCAAAAGTACTATCAGGATTAACACATTGTTTTAAATCTACAATCATATTAATTAGCTTTAGTTTTATATATTTCGTATAACTTATTAAACTCATCAGAAGGCATACAAACAATAGGAACATTAGTATGCATTTGTTCTTTAGGAACAATACAATTTCTTGCAGTAACTATTCTATCATCTTCAACAAACATTGTTTCAAGAACTAGACAATTATCAGCATCTAATATTTCTTTACACTTAGGACAGATATAAATATCATCTGTACCAAACACAAGAAGCTCATCACCACAGACTAGACATTTACCAGTCGTGACAATGAGCTTACCATTATCTTGTTTAAACTCGTTTAATTTCGGCATAACTAGGAATACGTCTCCTTTCTTCCATTCTAACAAGTTTAACACTAGTACTTTCAAGTACATTAAGAGTAAAAGCTACTAATTTGTAACTTTTCTCACTTTTTCCAAATTTAATTTTCTTCTTAATCATTTACGTTTAGTATTTAGTTATTACTTAATTGGAATATCTGACGCTCCGCTTCGCTTCGCTTTATTCCCCCTTAAAGGAGTTGTGAATTGTTTAACTTTTTGCTTAATTTCATTTACAACAGCTCTATTCTTATCAATACTATCATTGCTATAAAGATTGTAACTATGTGTTTCATCAATATTTCTATTAATATCAAGAACAAATAGATACATATTAATATAAGAAGTATTATTAAGATTGCAATTAGTATAAAGGTCACTAGAGAGTTTAGTACTATACAATAGACTAAGTTGTATCTTCTGTAACTCTTTAAACAATTTAGTAAATTCTTTCTTATCCATGTCGGTATATTAGTTTTTAGTTAATAATCAATTAAAAAGGAGAGGACGCTTCCTCTCCTACCATTAAACTATCGACACCTAATTCTATCTCACGACAGTAATTTAATTAGGGGTAAAAATTAAAAGACAAATAAAGTTTTTCTGTCTCACGACAGTAAATGCAACTTGTATGTTAAACACAATACTATGTATTTATAGCTGACATTTTACGAAGAGGATTTCCCTTACTTCAACCATTTGGTTAATGTTTCAACTTAGATTAGTCATCATCAGAGCTATCATAAGAAATAGCACGATTCTCACGAACAGTACTATTAGAATTCCATAAAACCTATATCTACTATCTTCACAAACAACAGATATAAAACTACAATACGACAAAATTTAATTTTAGTTTAACTAAAACAGACAAACAAAATTGGCAAATTACTTATTATATATCTTTGTATAATCTATACAATAAAAATCAGGACAATCCTTAAGAAATGATTCACATATTCTACGAGCTTCATCTTTACTATTACCAGAGTAAAGAGTTTTAGCATTACCATTAAAAGACTTTCTTAGCTTATCATTCTTGTCTAAGAATACAAGATGATTTTCAGAACAATAGAATACAGAATAAATCGGAGCTTTACTAGCTTCATATTTAGCAAGAAGTTTATCATAAGATTCTTTAGCACTATCTCTCATATCACTAATATATTTGATATAAGGAAGTATAATGCTATCCCATTGTTCAACAGCTTTAACCTTATCTTCAATAGAATATTCACCGTCAAGAATATCTTCAAGAAGTTGATTTAATGATTTCACATTAATAGATTCAATATCTTCAAGAAGTTCTTTATTAAGTTCTCCATTAATAAAGCGTTTATGAAATTCTTTCTTAGCTTTATCAATAATATCAGAACCCATACTAGCAGCAATAATTGCTTCAATAATCTCTTTCATTATAGTAAGTTTTAAATTATACAATAAAAAACTCTACTAATATTACTCTAGTCTCACGACCTGAATAATCTTAATAGAGTGAACCGACATTATTTAACCCTTTTGTCAGATATGAATTAAATTAAGTATATATCGGAATTATACTAAACGTAAAATCATTGTAATAACAGCACCAAGAGCAATAATAGCTGCAATAATAAATGCAGAATAATTATACTGATTCTTAGCTTTAAGTTCTTCACAATCCTTCTTAGCTTTAGCTAAATTAATTTCAAGAGATGCAATGCTATTTTTAAGAGCCTTGTTATTAGCTTCTAAAAAGTTATTACTAGTAACAAGTTTAGAACACTTATCAATAAGATTCTTTTGTTCGCTAGAAACTTTCTCATAAGTATATTTGTAATGATTAAGACCAGCATTAGATTTATCCAAATCTTTGCGCAAACGAATAACTTCTGTCTTTAACTCATTGACAGTAGGACGTTTCTTACTAAGAACATCAACTTTATTATTTTCTTCCATAACTATTATTTAATTAATCTTCAATATGAGTTATATCTAAGTCGAGGTCTATATTATCCTCACTTAGAGTATTGCCAGTATTCCAATTATTAGCCATTTCACAGTCGAGATAGTCTATATCGCCTACCAAACCACAAATAGGAAATTCTATGCCTTGTTCTTCGTACATAATCATAATCGTTTAATACGGATGCAAGTATAGAAATAAATAATTGAAATACCAAACAATACAGATAATTTTATTAATTGATATTACTAAATGCTATATATGATTTATAAGTAGAAACAATATCACTAGCAGGAAAACCACAATTAAGAAGAGCATTAGTAATCTCGGCAGTATAAACATCGCAACAAGTAATACTAAAGTTTTCATCATTAAACTTACGAATAACCGTAGGAGTATTAGCTTCAATAAAATAGATATTCATAGCATCGACATTATATTCAACAATATCATTTTCATACTTGAGTAATACAGTTCTTGGAGAAATAGAATATCTTAACTCATTAAATGCTTTACTAGCAATACTTGTATCTTTAAATGATATTATAAATTTACTATCAATACTATTAACAATATTATAACCGCTTGAATCTAAACCATATTTTTCATTAGGCTTAAGATACTCCTTAACAGCACGAAATGCTCGTCTATAATATCTGGACAAATAAGTTCTTTCAGCTAAATCAGAAGTTTTACTTTCTAACTTTTCTGTAAGTGCATTATTTGTTTCATGACATTTATTTAGTTCGTATTCAACATTCTCTAACTTAATAAGTCTTTTAGTCTTTTCTTCAATAATCTTATCACGACGATTTAACTCATCAGTTAGTTGCTTAATAAGTTCATCCTTTTCATAAATACTAGTTTTTAGTTCATTATTATCTCCTTCTAGTTTAGTAGAGATTTCACGAATAATACTAATCTTATCTTCGAGGAATTTATTACGATTATAAAGTTCATTATATTCCTTAGCATCCCTATCAGCATTAGAACAAGCTCTATTAATATCAGATTTAAGTTGTTCAATCTCTTCGTTCTTCTTACTAATAACTCTAGCACGAAGATTTAATTCACTAGACAGTTTACTAATTTGAGTAGACTTATTAGCAACATCGGCTTCTAATTCAGAAATAGTTTTCTCTAATTCAGAGATTCTATTAGATTCAGCAATACTATAATTATTACCAATATCAGAAATCTCACAAATAGAAGTAAGACATTGATAATCTAAATCGATAATAAAACCACTAGATTCAACAATAGTAACTCCATTAAGATGAGATACAAAAGTTAGATGATTTTTATCATTTACAACAGCTTTCATAAATACATGTATTAATTATTAAGAATTTAATTTTAAAAGTAATGAATCTATATCATAATAATATAGTACGATATAGTAAACGAATAAAGCTAATAACTATTATATAAGTTATTATAGTTTGAACTAAAGAACGGACGATAAAAACCTTCTTATAAGAAAGGTAATTAAACATCAAATACAACAGACATATAACTATTCCAATTAAAGATAGAAATATATGGAATTGATAAGTAGTCATATACTAGAAAGATTAAATATTGCAGCACAGATGATAAGTATAGCCATAACAGCTATAATAGATATTGTCATAGACAAAATATTAGACTTCTTATCAATAAGATAGTTATTCAATAAGAAAGTAGTAATAACAAATAATAATACAGTTATTATAAAGAAATAAATATCGGTATTCATAATGATATAAGTTAAATGGTAAATAAAAGGTGAAGATGTAACAGCAATCACGCTCCTTTATGGGGGAGAAAAGCGAGCTTTGCGAGCGAGACTAGACCAGCTAAGTAACAAACCAAATAGTAATCTAGATATTAATAGTAATACATGTCTATACATATTTATACATATTACTATACTTATTCTATTATCCAATCTATTGGTAATAATACTATCCAGTCTATTATATAGCCTTATATTCAATCTATTGGTATTCTCGTTATCAGATGTTATATATAGTATTAATATACTAGTGAACTATTCTGTAAGAATAGGAACTAGACCTCATACAATACAACCAAGATATAATACTAATAGTATATAGTGAGATTGGCAATAGTAAGATTAGATAAAAACCTAATAGTAATAGTAATAACATGTGATAGTACAATAGTATATAATATAGTAACAATGACGATAGTAACAATGACGATAGAATATCGGAAATATAGTATCGGAAACATAGCGATAATAGTACAATCGAATAAATTTGATTTATACTCTATATTGATTTTGAATAGGTTCAAAAGTAAACATTAAGAGGTTTAGTTAAGTTAAGTGTGAGGAGTTGTATTGAGTTAAGGGAATGTAGTTTCGCTATCATCTCTATATCTTACTATTCATACTACTATTGATGCTATTGATATTAGTAATAGTCTTCTTCCTATTGATGTTAATAATACTATTCATACTATTCATGCTATTGATGTTGATACTACTATTGTTGATACTACTGTTGTTATTGTATGAGCTTCTTCCTATTGTCTGCGACAATAGTCATCGACCTTGCGGACGGTCTTTTCGACCCCTATATATATATATATTATAATATTATATACTACGTATATAATATATATATATATAATATAGACTTATCTGATTTTGTATCAGATTTTCTAACTCTGCCAGTAGTCCATTACTCTTGGCTAACGTGGAGCTGCTGCGACCCTTAGAGTTTTGGTGTTGTTTCGCAAGGGTTTTAGCTTATCAGTTGGTTAGCTTCGCTTATCAGTTGTAGCATTTCGCTTATCAGGTGACTAGTGTCGTTTCCAATCCTTAGTGGCTTTGCCCGAAGGCTTTGCCGGACAGCGAGCATAAGTCGGTAGTATTGTCGAACACGTGCCGAATGGTGTATTCTTAGTTTAGTAGGAGAGA